>Ga0325410_1009952_pt1 | contig 10090 bp, 8 predicted proteins | sample PopdelMetagenome_16_FD_206182 | JGI IMG/M metagenome (GOLD analysis project Ga0325410, IMG submission 206182) | Populus deltoides microbial communities from Bellville, Georgia, United States - Xylem-PdIQD-R3 | ecosystem: Host-associated > Plants > Phyllosphere > Stem > Wood/Secondary xylem...
ATTCTTGAACACAAGTTAGGTTACAAGTGGAGCTAACACGTCAAGTGGAGTTGAATATTCTGACTTTAAAATTATTATTATAATTTTGAAATTTAATTTAAATATTTATCCTAAGCAAATCCCGAGTTATAAGTGGAGCTAACAGTAAATTTGAATTGAAAGTTATCCAAAACAAAATTCAAATTATAGGTCATCCGTCAAGCTAATCTTAGTTTTTTTTAATATATTTATTATAATATTATTAATTTTAATATTTAATATAAAATGTAGTGAAAAATAAATCTGGCGATAATATATATTAAAAGTAAAATATATAATAATTTTTTTTTCAACATCATTATCAAATATAATTTTATTTTAATATTTTAATTTTTTTTGTCGTGTCTATCTCTTTTGTACTGTAACAATATCTAAAACATAAAAATATATGTTTTTTTGTTTTGTTTTTAACCATACCTCAAAGGACACCCGTAGACGAGAACTGTTTTGTCGTTGCCGTGGCTAGATGAATAGAAATTGAGAAAATTCCACATCCGAAACCGCGTGCGCCACGCCGCCCCTCGAGGCTCGCATCAATTTATTTTTGGAGCTCGGGGGTACCAATTCAGATACAACATAATTTGAGGATTTAGATGTAAACAGGCATAGAAATTAGAAGGGGTGAATGAAAGGAAAAGTGTGTGGAGATGATTCATTAGCTGTCTTTCTTTGACTGACTGATGATGGTGTTACATGTGTATGCTCTGTGACGAGGAGTCTTGCACCCCCCCACCCCCCTCTCTAATTTGTAAATTAATAATAATAATATTATTGATGAGAGACGAGAAAATGTTAAAAGAGTTTAGTTTGAGCTTGTTTGACGGCCGCGTCATTGAAGAAAGAAACGGAGGTTTTTTCATTTGGTAAACGCATCGCAAGCTCCTCCCTTTCCTGCCTCGCAGAAGACTCAGAACAAGAACACGAGGAGATATTCATTCCTGTCTTTTCTTCCTTCTTATCTCTTAGAGCTGACCCGGGGATTAGCAAACAGTAGCTGCGTCCAAGTCATCATCACAATTTCATGTATCTAGACAACAACCCCAGCACCAGAACCAGCCTAGTATTTGATTAGATTTGGTTGGCTGGACAAGAATTTCAGCCCCAATCACTCCCTTTTCTTTGATTTGATTTGATTTTACTACATATACATATATGCGCGCGGTATCTGTATCTATCAAGAAACGCTAATATTAGTAAGAGGAGGGGGAGGAGGAGGAGGACCATATTATATCATCTGTTTTGAGATAGATAGATTGAAAGGCAGAGGCACAGACAAGTATAAGTACGATGAGTAGAGAATCAGTTGCCGCAGCAGGTGCTTCTCAGTCTCACACCTCCACCTCCGTCTTTCACAAGTTAAAGGTATCATCTAGCCTTAAACTCTCTCTCGCATGTAATTTTTTTTTAATCCCAGATGCCGCACCCTCTTCTTTTATCACTCTTGTCTTTCTTGTAACCATCTCGGATTTGATTTATTTTTTTATTAATTCAACGAACCCAACTATTTATGATGGATGATATGGATCGAGTTCCTTCCAAAAAGCTTCTTTCTTTTCTTTCCTTTTTCTTAAAAGAATATCTCTTATCAGCTGTTTACATATGATCACAATTCCACAATGAATATTATTTGGCTTCTGTGGGATGGGATCGGATGGAATGGGGAAAAAGAAATATTTTGACCCGTCAATTGATTAATTGATTGATTGCAGTGTGGTGCCTGTCTCAGTTCTTCATCTTCTTCAGACTGTTCTGGTAAAGGCAAAAGTAAATCTTCCACCAAGAAATTGTCTCATGGCTTCCACTTGGTCGAGGGCAAGTCTGGTCATGACATGGAGGACTACCACGTCGCTGAATACAGGAAAAATAAGAATCACGAGCTTGGTTTATTTGCCATCTTCGATGGTCATCTTGGCGATCGTGTCCCTAGTTATTTGAAAGATAACCTTTTCAACAACATACTTGACGAGGTCCTTCCATCCATCCTATCTCTGTTGTTGTTGTTATTGTTTTTGTTGTTATGATTCCTTTCACTCTCTTATTTGCCTGTGAATTGCGATGATGCTTGCAGCCCAATTTCTGGAAAGATCCCACCACTGCCATTAAGAATGCTTATCGCTCCACTGATAATTTTATTTTGGAGAACGCAATGCAATTAGGACCTGGTGGCTCCACCGCTGTCACTGCAATTTTTATCGACGGCAAAGACCTATGGATTGCAAATGTTGGTGACTCTAGAGCTGTTGTTTGTGAAGGAGGCTGTGCTAATCAACTTACAGTGGACCATGAACCACACACTGAAAGAAAAAAGATTGAGAAGAAGGGTGGCTTTGTCACAGCCCTTCCTGGTAACATATCACCGTTTTTTATCACTTTCAAGACTCTTTTTTTCTTTTGGTGGAACATTTTGCCGACTGTGTTTGCTACTATAGTGCACATAATTAATTGGGCTGTCATTTCCGTTGTATAAACTTATTGCACCACTCTATTCTCATTACAAGATGGCTTGGTTGCAGTTATTCTTCTTACTGAATAAACTAATAATTTCTCCAGGTGATGTACCTAGAGTCAATGGCCAACTTGCAGTTGCACGAGCTTTTGGGGATCATAGCCTTAAAGCGCATTTAAGTTCAGAGCCTGATGTAAGACATGTACCTATAGAATCAAATATGGAGTTTTTTATCTTAGCAAGCGACGGATTGTGGAAGGTCAGTCATTATAATATATCTATAACTTCTAGTTTTTGAATTTGTGCATCATCATGCAATCTATTCCATGGTGTTTGTTTTTTTGTTATTTTTTTCCCAACCATGTATGAAATGATCCTACTTATCGTGACACTTGTTGTCATGTTGACACCAGACTACATTTAGTTGGTGGCGGACCTATGAACTTAAGACTGTCGGTGTGTTAACCCAAAATATTATCTTCTATCAGCAGATGAATTAAATTTATGTGATTGACATGGAAATTAATTGATTTATAGGAATGATTAGCTGACAAAAGGATGGGTTGAATAAGTAAACAGAAAACAATGATGAGGTACATAGTGGAATTATGGAATCAGGGATCTTAGATGATATTCAATTTAGTAAATCCATTTTCAGAGTATGCATCCTTGTGATAGCACCTGGATATACTTATTTAAGAACAGTTGACAATTTTAAGAAACTTATCATGAAGTTTTTACCATGTCTCCTGGCCATTTCAGCATGTTTTTGGAATTTCTTCCAACATGTTAAGGGGTGGGATTGATTTTAATTTTTAGTTAGGTTGCTTTGATTATAGTATGTCAAATTTCCAAGGAGGATTTGATTATCTTTATCGATGTTGATTTGTAGATTGAGGTTTAAAAATTTAGATTACAGAAGAAACTAGTTGGTAAAAAAGAAAAAAAAAACAAGAGATGTAATAGCTTAGAGAAGGGGGCAGTTAAAACTGCTCGGGCAATTTACATTTTGGAGGTGATGTTTGATGGATTTTAGTTTGCTCTGCAGTGGAAATGACATAATTTTCCAGAAAATTTGAATAAAGAGAACTTGTTCTGGCCCCAGGATGGATCAGATGCTTGTCCCACCCTTTACTGTTTCCTAATTAATTCTTACTTCTTAAATAATCAGATCATGCATGTTACTTAGGACTTTGTGATGGTTGAGTTTCCAATTATTTTTTGATAAGTAGCTCTCCTAGCCCAGCATGAATGTAACTGACATGGTAGGGATAACAGGAACACTGTTTAGCAGATAGGAAGCCTTCAGCTAGGTAAAGTTATCTGGGGAATTTAACCAAGAACTATACCTTGCCAATATGGGAGTGATTCTTGGTGAGCATTGTTAAAACTGTCCATGTAATGGTGTTGGTGTTTTAGCTTGGTAACTTCACAAAAAAACTCTCAAAGTTCTTGCTTTCCTTTCTTTTCCCACATTCCTTTCTCGTCCTTTAAGCTCGAATTACTCTCCCTGGTCAAATAATTGACGTTTCAAACTTTAATTTGGTTTTAAGACATCTGTTACAAGAAACAAATAAAAAGATTTGAGGTTTGAGTGATGTAGGATTAAACAAATAATCTGCTTCTAGAAACAAAGAAAAAATGGGAATTCAGTTGGGTCACACCTAGAACCCTTTCAAATGACATGGCTCACCATTAGAATTTGAATATCGAAAACTGATAACTGCTGCATCACATGTTAGAAAATATTGGTGTATTCACCTGTAATTGTCAACTTCTATTTTTTCATGCACCTGCAGAAAATAATATGTGGAACAATGTTCAATAGGCCTTCATCTTTGTTGAGTATTTGAAGTCATTCCTTAATTCATATTTGCTGTCTACAGGTGTATGTAAATGTGACACGTGTTGGTTATTAAGTTTATGCATTAAGCACGAACTAGAGTCCTCGAAAACAAATGTACCCTTCTGCTGAAATTCTTCAGTCCCTGATCTCCCAGTTCTTAACTGACACAAGAGCATAACATGTATTACAAGAAACAAATGGAAATTCACATATGGTACTCAAAGTTGCAGAAAATGGCCTTTCCATATTTTCAACAAGCTAGTACTAGGATCTTGAAGATTTAAGCCTAAACATTACATGCTGGTGAGGAGGTAGGCTTAGGTAAAAAAATGGCCATGTCAATAAAATCAACATTTTGGGCTAGAATGGACTTGAATCCACATGTTGGTAGCTTTGTAAACAAATCTGTCTCCTTGGATATTAAGTTGTAGCTAGCAAGTATAAAAATTTGCTCCGAGGTGTAGAGTTTCATGTTTTGTCATTTTACTTGTTCGTTTTGTACTTGAGGTGCTTAATTTTCTATTGCAGGCTTTTAATATTTGAAAAGTACTTCTTCACTTGTCAATGTTTTCTTGTCTTTTACTTATAAGTTTCATCTATATATACATGTCACAACCCGAGAATGGCACTAGAGAATTGTTGAGTTAATTAAAATCAAGTTAAGCTTGACACCTTATTTTTAGTGCTGTATCTCTTTGGTGGATTCCATTGAGACATGAGCTATCTTAAACTCTAATCTCTAAGGTGGTGATTTTTCTGTATCTTTTAAATTTTGGGAGTTCAAGTCCTTGTTCATTCCCGTTAAGAGTGGTGATTTTATATAGAGTTGTGGTTTTTGTATCCCTAAAGGGTTGAGCATACAAATATCCAGAATTCCCATTGAAATTCCATCCCCCCTTTCTGGTATCATTAACTATGATGAAGTAGGTCATGATCATAGTAATTGGTGGTGTGCTCACAACTTCCTTAACAGTTGCACAGCAGCAGGACCCAGGTTAAACTCCACAACTGAATGTAAAAAGGCCAAGTTGTCTACATGCCAAGCTCAACCTCTACATCCTTGGCTTGTCATGAATATGAGTTGAGCATGAGCTTTGCTAAAATTAGATGAGTCAAGCTGGATCACATCAAAGCCCTATTCATTTCCAAACCCACACAAAATTGACACTGACAGTCAAGGAGCACAATGCATCAATTTGTCCTAAGATAATATTCCGTATAGAATTGCTAGGCTGAAACTTCTGAACTAAGTTCGCTGTCGGTGCGCTAGCATATGAAAGTTGCAATTCTTTCTGTCATTGGAGTTTGGAAGCATGTGCTGAACCATTGAATCACATATGTTAACTTCGTTGATTTTTGCTAGAGGCCTGAATTGCAATGAAACTGTGCATGATTACCGAATTCCCTCCATTGAGCGTACATGATACTGAATCACTTGTGCAGGTCATGAAGAATCAGGAGGCAGTCGATTTAGTGAAACCAATTAAAGATCCAAAAGCAGCAGCTAAGCGCTTGACATCTGAGGCACTGGCCAGAAAGAGTAAAGATGATATATCATGTATTGTGATCCGCTTTGGATGATGCCAGTGAGAAAGAAAGCACATCGGCAGCACCAAGCCCCGCTTGCTTTGTTCTCGTTATCCCTTTAAAATGGTCAGCTGATGGGGTCTGTCCGTTTGAAGCCTATGTGTTGTAGTTGTTTTGCTTTCAAAGATAATCATGTTAAAGAATGGAAGTTGAGGTGGAAGTGTGATGCATTTTTTGTTTGAACCATGAAAGAGATTTACCTCGTTAATCCATGAACCACCTCCCTATACAGGGGCTGGGAGTAGTCTGTAGAGATTATTGAGCCATTAATGGGGTTAGTTATTTCGCTGGACAGACGATAGATAGGAAACAAAAGTTTAATTCTGTGTATAGAGGTTGTGGACATAAATAAATAGAGATGGACTCGATTTTCATGTAATGTATGTGCTCTACTGGTTGTGGTTGCCAAGGTGCGCAAATGAAAGTGTAGGTTTTTCATTGCAGCTCCAGTTTATTTTGGATTGCTATAGTGTGAAATTATATTTTTGCTCGAGTTGAAAAAATAGAAGCTTTGGTTGTGGGGGTGGTTTGGTTTTTTTAGAGGTCCGCTAATTATTAAAAGATTGTTCATGCATGTTAGTTATTTTCAAAAAATTTGTACAGCGAAATAACAAATTTACATTCAAGATAAATAAATTTTAGAATTGTTGATTTTGAGAATATTTGATCTTTCAAAAGCTTTAAAATGATAAAAATATTTATTTACCTCTTAAAGTAAAAAAAAATTGGAGTTGTTGACAAATAATTTTTTAGGTTTTCATATCTTATAATAAAATAAAAATAGTTTTTACCCTTAAAAAAACAAAAAATAAAAAAAACGAGAATGTGTCTAGGAGTATTTGTGTTCTTTTACATTGTTTTTTTTATTATTTTAATTCGCATGCTTATGGAGGGTATTCTATTATTTTTAACTTGGAAGAATATTTTTTATTAAAAAATATTGGCATGTGTTCATTACGTTTCAGCTTGTAGGTTATGCATACGACGCCTTTCAATAGCCAAACCTGTCCTTTTGGCTTTATCTTTGGAAGCATTATCGTGTCCTTTTTCTGATGATGTTGCACATGGTGACAGATGATGAATGATTTATTGTCGATGGTTATTTTTTTTTCTTTCTCTTCCAGAGAAAGTATACATTTATCTTTTTTTATTTAAATTTTTTAATTTCAGTCCTTATATTTTTTTTATTGGTTATTTTCAACCTTGACCCTTCTATAATTTTTTTTTATGTTTTCAATTTTTTCCTTAAATTATAATTTTTTATATATTATTTTTTCAATTCGGTCCTTATTGTTTTGATTTTTTTCTTAGCTCTTTTGTTAAAGTTTTATTGATTTTCAATTTGATCACTCAATCAAAGTTTATTTTATTTTTATTTTTTTCAATTTATCCCTTATTCTTTTAATTTCGTTTTCCTTTTGTTAATTCTTTTCTTTTCAATTTAACCCTCCAATTTAAATTTTTATGATGACCTATAATTTATTTTTTATTTTGATTTTTGCTCTCATTCTTTTAATTATATTTTTTTTGGGTGATTGATTTTTTTCCAGTTTTATCCTTTAACGTTTGATTTGTTGGGTATTGGGCTTTGCGGTTTCTCCATTTGTGGTGCTTCCGATCTAATGACTGATAAAGAGTTTGAGAAGTTAATGTGGTTCGGTAGCCATTTTTCTTATTTTCTTTTACAATTTTATTATTCTATATTCTTTTTAAAGATTGATTTGTGGTCACCTTCAATTTCTTTTTTATTAGTTTATTTCGGTCTTATAACATAGCTCATGAGTTTTTCAAGCTTTTTTTTAATATTTTTTTTGTAATATATTTTTGTATTTAATATTTGAAGAATTTTACACACACGAGCTTTAATTTATAAAAAAAATATTTGCATATGTTTGACTTTGCATCATGATCTCCGAGCAACTTCAACATTATCGCAAGAGTGAAAACCAATGAAAGCATTGTGCATGAACAGCCGAATTACACTCTTTTGGTACAAGAAAGAGAACAATCACTCCAAGTTCTAAAAGAACTAAGTGAAGATCACTGAGGTTAAAACATCTCTTCTTCTTCATAGCCGAAATCACAACACGAGAATCACCTAGTATTTCCCATCAGAAGAGAAATGTCATACAAGCCTGAAAGGAGGAAAAGAAGGACTCGTTCCGGCTTCTAACATTCCAGTCAATCAGTTCATGCACTCAGTGTATAGTACTAGGAAGAGGACGTGATGATATTGGCCTGAAAAGAGGTTTACAGAGTAAGTAAGGATCATCCATACAATCAACTAAACATCCAGTGGCAATATTGCACCATCTTAAACCTTCATTCAGAGCTTCTCTACCCATTAATACACTTCACCATCCCAATGAAGGATCGGTTGCTGTGGTAGCTTTTAAGAAAAAAGCTGGAAGGAAAATATTTGCCTTCAAAGAACATATAACTGTAACCTCCATCCTTGTTTTGCTAGCATTGCTAAGTTAAACGCTTCAAGATCTTTAAAACCCATACCAACCTGACCTTTGTGCTCGTATAACGAACGCCAGCTTAACCAGTGTGTTTTCCTTCCATCATTGCGCTGACCCCACCAAAATCTAGCTACCATTCTGCTTACATCTGGGCACAGAGAGGAACGCAGTTTGAAGCCGGCCACTCTGTAGATTGGAATTGTCGTGGCCACAGACTATTAATCTCAGAGTAATTTCTCAGGCCATGGTATAGATTGAGCGAGAGTTTAGCGTTTTGACTTTTGAATGGTAGATGGAAGCCCTAGAGAACGGTCTTGAGCACCAACATGCAAGGAACTTGCCAATCTATTCCGAGGCCTTTGAGCGGTGTTCTTGTTGAAAAAGAGTTTTGACTCCAATAAATTAACAGTGTGGGTAGCAGTGCACTCAACATCATCAGCACCACAAAAGAGATGTGAATAAGCTGCAAAGAGGATGTGACACTGAGAGACAATGTCTAGATACTCATCTTGGCGCAACAAGCATGTCAGACCTTCAGCCCACAAGAGAAACAAAAATGGCGATAATGGGTCTTCCTGTCTAATTCCTCTGCATGATAAGTAACAGTGGTTATTCATTGCATAATCCAGTTTAACCAGGGGCCATGAAAACTCAACTAGAGCATTCAGCTCCATCAAGAACGATTACTCATGAAACCATTTAGTAGATGGTTTAGTGGTAAGAACTTGGAATTAAAAGGTTTGTTCTTTTTTTGGTTTTAGATTCGAACCCTGTGGTTGCTAATATGATGGCCACTAGAAACTTACATTGTCGTTAACTTCTGGCCTATGAGATTAATCGAGGTGCACACAAGATGGTCTGAACATCCAATTAAAAAAAATAAAAAAACGCATACTCATGTCAAGTTTCAAAGCCATTTCACGAGAACCATTGCGCTTATTTCTAAGAAGATGCATGCTCTGATATGTAACTAGAATGTTATCGGAAATCAACCTCTTTCGAATGAATGCTCCCTTGGTCTCACTAATAACTTTTGAAGGAAAGCAGCTTCGAGAATAATTGATTTATTAAAAAATATACTTTCAACTAAAACATTTCTACAATTAATGTTGATTTATTTTAATCTCATTAACTTAAAATCTTTAAATTAATTAAAATATTAAATAGATTTTATAGACTTATCGCCGGCAATGAGCAGGTACTATGCTAGTCTTTACTGAAACATAAATGCTCCATGGCCTCTTGAAAGTGTGGATTAAAATTAATTTTTTTAGTATTTTTAAATTATTCTTAAAAATAAATTTAAAAATTAAATAAATAATTATTTTAATATATTTCCAAACAAAAAATACAAATATAATCATTAAGTAATTAATTGAGCAAGAAATTGCTGAGAGCTCCAAAATTCTACGAACTCTACTGATATGCTACGGTGCACCTCTGCTTTTACTTTGAATTCTCAGAATTCCCAAAACAAACAAGGATAACGACCAGCAAAGAAGCTAGATGCATAAGCACACAGAATTGAAAACTGAACATGGAATGCCAGATAACACAGGTGAGCACGCACGGATAAACTTATAGGGACAACTTTAGCCACAGGTTCTCAACTCTCAAGCAAGCCCTTTTCTGGCAAAGGATTTATACGTTTCATGGACTTGTCCAAATAAGCACAAAAAGTATAACCACTCTTCGGGACATTTCCAG
>Ga0325410_1009953_pt1 | contig 10090 bp, 7 predicted proteins | sample PopdelMetagenome_16_FD_206182 | JGI IMG/M metagenome (GOLD analysis project Ga0325410, IMG submission 206182) | Populus deltoides microbial communities from Bellville, Georgia, United States - Xylem-PdIQD-R3 | ecosystem: Host-associated > Plants > Phyllosphere > Stem > Wood/Secondary xylem...
TGATTTTTTAAAAAATTTTCAGGAGACCTATAATAGCCGGTTGAGGGAGAGATATGGGGACAATCCTTCAACCCATCCAGATTTCGATCCAGATTTGTGGATGGAGGTGGGATCGTCTGGTGGACCCGATAAAAATTGGGTGTACGGGCTCTCCAATACTACGGCTAAAAACTTGTGTTCGGCTCGTAGTGTCTCAACCGTTGGGAGCACTCCATCAGTAACGAGCACCCAGTCTGAGGAGCTCACTGCCTTGAAACAACAATATCAACAACTCTTGACGAATTATAATGAGCTCCGTCACATAGTCATAGAAATGAGATCAAAGATGGGTGATGATACTTGTGCAGGGTGATGATACGTCCCGGGAACAACCAACCTCCTCCTCCTCCTCCTCCTCCTCTAGCTCCGCCGCTATCCTAGTTTAATTTTGTTTTTTAAACACATTAAATTTGTAGTGAATATTTGGATGAATATTATTTAATATTATTTTAATATTTTTAATGTTTAATCCAATTTTATTTGTTTATTAGAGTTTTACTATTAATAAATTATTTTTTATATATTTTTTAAATATATACTGATGGCGTTCCCGATGGTGATTCACAGAGAGTTGCCAAACAATTACCAGCCATGCCATCATTACCGACGGGTAATATCCGTCAGTGATAACATACAGACGGATTTACTGACGGATATTATCCGTCGGTATTTCACAGAGAGTTGCCACACAATTACCACCGATGCCATAATTACTGACGGTTTGTCCGTCGGTAATTACCGTTGAAAATGCAGACGGATTTATTCCGTCGGTAATGTTCCCGCCGGAAATTTTTTTTGGCGCGCGTATCCGTCTGTAAGACTGTCGGTGGGTTGTTTTTTTTATTTGCGACAGAATTAGCGACGGAAAGGGGAATTACCGACAACTATTATACCGACAGACGTGTTTCGTCGGGGAGACCGTCGGTAATTATTTCACCGATGGAGTTCATTCCTGTCACCAACGGAATGAGTCCATCGGTAAAACTATTTAATGGTGTAGTGGATGGTCATCGGACGACAAAAAAATCCGTAAAATCCGTAAATTTTTCTTATATATAAAATTTATTAAGTATTGAAAACATCCAAATATAATAGTTTTAATTTTTTTTGTGTGTAAATTTGATATTAATAAACTTTTGATGATATATTTTTTTTTTATGGTGGTTTTATCGTCAGTAGTGATAAGATGAAGAAAAGCTATTGATTTTTCTCTGTGCAATGGTTAGTTTTATCGTACACAAATGTTGGGTGCTTTTATTTACAAAAAGGAGTACTATCTAACATTATTCATTTCACAGCTGTTGTCAACCAAACCTTTCCTTTCTATATAAAGGTTGGCCTCCTACATATTAAGCCAAAGCAAGAAAACCAACAAAACCTATATACAGCTACTTGTCTTTGTGTGTTGATTAATTGTAGTTAACATGGCACGTCAGGCAGATCTTCTTGTTAAGATTGGGCGGGAGGGTTTTGCAGCCATTGATGAGCACTTCGGCCGGGCCAAGAGGTGGCCACCAGTTATGAAGGTTCCCTGTGCTCATCCGACATATTACTACGTTCATCAGGCAAACCAAATTCCTGCAACAAAACTTATCGACAGCAACGAGGCAGCTCAACGCTACAATGGGAGGGTTTATATCGATTACCCTAAGGGTAAACCAGTTCCGTTTTAAAGACCTATTGATTAATCACTTAGCTTTCTTGTATGCATAACCTCCTCCAGTTGTGTTACCTTTAGTCCTGTACGATATTCTCCCTCTGCTTAACGTAGACGAGGAGAGGTTGCTAGAACTCGAGTCAGGAGCTTCTTCTTACTTCAAATAAAATTTCTGTGATTTATATATCATAATTTTCTATTTGGCTGGTCAAGTATGCGTTGTCATAAATATCTCTCTGCTTCCCTGATTGTCACTTTATTCACCTATTACTTAGAATGAAATATTGAAAGCTAATAACTGATTTATCAAAGCCTTAGAATTGGGCTAAAATTTTATTTTTAAAATCATATCAAGTCCACAAAGCTTGAAAGTGAATGTGTGGTGTGTATTTTGTTTATGAATGTTTTTTTTTATGATAAAATTGCAAGAATAAAGAAGAATTTAATATTTTGATTTGCTCACGGATAAAGAATTATGAACTTACATGTAAGTTGTATTTTCTAAAATTCGATGAATGAACCGAATTTTAAAACTTCTTTAAACACATCAAGTTCACGAAGCAGCTTACCTCAGGTAGGGTGCGTTAGGGGTGCTAATACCTTCCCTAACCACAACCAGTCCCTTACCCGTGAATTTCTGACAAGACCAGTACATCCGGTTTCCTAGTAGCCTTCAATTAAATACTAGGTGGCGACTCCCAACGATGTAATCAAACCAAACGAGAAGAAACGAAAAATCGTCAGCCCGATGCCGCACGGATATTAACGTGCGACAACACCCATCGACTACCAATAACATTCATCGAAGGATGAAAAGGAACTAAGGACCAGGTGTTTTTAAAGTGTAAGGCCTGGATTTTATCGCGCATAGCACCATGTCACGCCTCATACCTATCAGCATTGGAGAATGCAATGGGCTTAGAGGTAGGAGAGGACATTACCTGAGAGATAGGTGCAATAGAGGAGGCTGCAGATGCTATGAGAAGGGTAGTTTTCGGCAACTGTAGGCGAAGAATCATCGGATGCTGCCGAGCGACAGACCGAGGGGGAGAAGAATATGAATTGGGAAGTTGCTAAAGAGGATAAGATGAGAGATTAGCAAAGAGTTGCAGACTTGCAGGAGAATATGTCAAATGACTTGAGCTTGCAGCAACAGATGTAGGAGAGCCTGCCGCAGAATCGGTGTTGGCTGCAGTGACAGACCTGTCAAGATGCAATTCTAAAGGAGGAGAACCTATTCTTGCATAGAAAGTCCTCTTTAGGGTACCCCTGAAAGAAAATGGTCTATCATAGAAAGTCCTGAGGAATCTGAGGCATATAATATGAGATATATATCGTACCATGATCATAAAAATGATAAATCTTAATCTCATCAAGTGTAGCCATGAAGTGGGATCAGAACCTATTTTCCTATTGTTATTAACTAAAGGGAAAGCCACAAGTAAGTCTCTGTGCTATGATTGTGTCGGGGTCAAGGAGTTGCCACATAGTAATTTGGTTTAGGGTCGCTGTGAAACCCGAGTATACTGGTCTTATAAGAGATTCTAAGGGTAAGAGATTGGTAGTGGCTAAAGAAGACTTTCGCACCTCTTGAGCACTCTACCTGAGGTAAGTTGCATTGTGTGGTTTAAATATGGTTTAAAGATTTGGATAGGTTCCTAACCGATGGTCTGTTTATGTTTTAGGATGGGGATTATTTATGTGAATAAATCTGGCGTTTCAAATTTATTATGAGCTCATGTACCCAAATGAATTCTTTTAGAAAGGATTCATGTAGGTGCCCTAACAAGGTTCATCTATCCTAAAAAGCGGAAGGGTTTTCCATAATTCATGCATTGTGGTGAAAAATACTCGCAATTAAAATTGATGAATATTCAAAATAATTATGAGAATTTTCTAGTCAATTCCTAATATTTAATTACCAGTCTACTTGCAGGTCCAATGTTTATACCACAATATTGACCATTAATTCTCATGAATTAAAATTTTAAAGGTTATTGAAATATTGACCACATTCTCATGGATTCAGTAAACTGGTTATTAAATTCAAAATGCGTGTAAATATATATTTTGTAAAAAATTGCTAAAACACATGTATTTATATATATACTTTTTAAGCAAAAACATGATTTTTTTTATTTTTGAGAAACTTGTTCGTATGCAATTAAAATATTTGGAAAAAATAATTTTTTTAACTTTTTATTTGTTCTATCACAAAATGAAATAAGTAATAAAACAAATGCAACAAATATACATTCTCTTTTTTTACTATATGTTACTTGCACATCTAAAAATCACACATGTTTACAAAACACCAAAAAATCAAATTTCTAACAATAATTTTAAAAAATTGCAAAATAGAACATTCAGAGGTCAAAAATAATTTGGAGAAGTTGGAGCTTGGAAATAGTGCTAGAAGATTTAAGTGTTGGAGGAATAGTGACGACGCGTGTATCGAGGTGCCATTTCCACTAGCAATGCATGAAACCACGCGCTGATGCTGCTAGAGAGATGGAAAACAAGGTGGATCTGAAGCAAAATCTTCTTCTCTTCCATCTTGTGCCAACAGTGAGTGTCACCTTACCTGCAAGACAGAAAAAAAAAATGCACAAACAATAGCTTTTACTTTTATTTCTTTTTTTAGATCTCATTCTTTCTTCGTCTCAGTTTGCCTTTTCTTTTCTTCTTCAAGTGGTTGCTGCTGTTATCATAGATCAAGGAGGTTGGGTGTTGCCATGAGGAGTTAATACCTTTTTTGGTGGTTTCAAGTGTACTTGTGTTTGAGAAAAACAAAATGAAGAAGAGGTTGAAGGCTACTGGTGTTGGATTTTAACAGTAAGGAGTCTTGGAAGTGGTTGTTATTGGTTGGAGCTGCTGGTGTTCATGATGGTTGGTAGCATGGAGATCGAGAGAGATGAGGAAATGGGTCTATTTCTTTGATTTCGTGAAGAGAAAATGATGGTTGGTTGTTTTTTTTATTTAACAGGTGGCGGTGGTTGAAATGGGTTAAGAGGAGCAGGATTTAAGGGATAATGGTCTAGTTGTGTATTATAGAATATACTTATATAGGAAATATTATTGGCATACTCTTATGTTGTAATCTCCACCATTACTATTGTATATTGCCATACACACACACATATATATAGAAAAAGTTGGCTAACCAATAGGTTAAGCCTCCTAATTATTCTCACTTTGGTATTAGAGCCTTCTGCAATCAGAACTCTTTCTTCCCTCTTCCTATGGACTCTACTGCTGCTACCACCTTCTCACCCCACCACACCAGGGGTGCAGCCTAGCTAGCCAGCCAATCAGAAGCTATTGCTGATAGTTCTTTCTCACACCAGCAGCAGCCCTCACCTGCAAAGCAGCACCATTGTTCCTTCTCCCATGTTTATGTTGTCCCTCTTCACATCATGGGGACATCAACTACTTTTATCATTGCATTGTCCAACACTCAGCAAGTGGTTTCATTGAAGCTTACAAACACCAATTATGTCTATTGGCGAATGCAGATGAAACCATATCTTCTTAGTCAAGGTGTTTTTTGCTTTGTCGATGGCTCAATATCGTGTCCTCCCTCTCATGTTTTTTGCTTTGTCGATGGTTCCTCTTCGGCAATCAACCCCTCCTTTCTTCACTAGAAGCAATAGGATTAGCTTATTTTAAACACGTTACTCCCCTCTCTCTCTCCATTAATGTACTGCACCTTATGGTAGAATGTCAAACTTCTTCTTGTGTTTGGCGCACTCTTGAGAAAATGCTCGCTTCTCCATCGAATTCTCGTATCATTCAACTTCATGGGTCTTTACAAGATCTTCGATAAGGCGATGCCTCAGTTGCTCAATATGTGCAACACACCAAGTCATTTTTTGATGAATTGGTTGCTGTTGGCTGACCCCTTTCTCTTGAAGACTTCAACCTCTATATATTTCATGGTCTTCATGGTAAGTTTAAAGACTTGGTACCTAGTCTTGTGAACAAGGCAGAACCACTATCATACATTGACCTTTATAGCCATCTTCCTACTCATGAGTTTCTGAATAAGACTTCCCTTCCATTCATGGCTTCAAATCCACCTCCATTGCCCATACCATCTCTCCTGCCCTCTACTCATCTTGCCCAACATTAGCACAACCCCAATTTCAATCATAATAAAGGTCATTCTTGTGACAACTGGCACCCCAACAACATCTGGCATAGCAGCTAACACATATTTGATTTTCATTATTTTCATTCCTCTGTTCCTGTAGACTAGAAGCAGGGTAACTAGTAGCAGACTAGACGACCTGCTAGTTTTGAACAGTGGCCTCCTCACCGACCTTTTGAGCAGAACATCAAGTGTCAATTGTGCTTCTCCTTCGGCCATACCGCCTCACAATGTGCTCATTTTTGCAGCAGTGGCCACCAGCCCTCTACTCCTCTTGTTGTTGGCTCCATTTCTGCCCCTACTTAGCCCCTACTTGGTTCTCGAATACTGGTGCGAACCAACACGTTACACCTGATCTCGTAATGATCACTTGCATGTTGGTGACGGTAAGGGTCATTCTATATCCCATATTGGGCATACCATGTTACGTTCCCCTAAATGCACCTTTACATTATCTAACGTTCTCCATGTTCCTCATATTACCAAACCATTGCTACATGTTCAAAAATTTTATCATGATAATAATTTTTATTTTGAATTTCATGCCTCTATATTTTATTTAAAGGATCTTACCACCAAAGCAGTGCTCCTTTTCGGTGAAAGCAATGATAGTCTATATGTTCTCTTTGAGTCTTCTACCACCACTATTCCTCAAGCTTATTGGTCTCCTTGCATCTTTGCAATTGCTGTTTATGGCATTGTCAATTGGGTCATCCTACTTCCTGTATTTTCAATTTGTTAGTTTCGAAAAATAAAATAACGTATGCTTCTAGACGCTCTCTTGTTCAATGTCAAGCTAGCTTGTCCGCTTGGCAAGTCTTTGCATTTATCATTGTGACCTACGGGTCATAAAACTATTGCTCCACTTGATTTAATATTCATTGATGTTTGGAGCCCTACTTCTATATTTTTCTCTGATGGTTTTTGTTACTTTGTTATCTTAATCGATGCGCATACAAAATATTTATGGTATTATCTTCTTGTTGCCAAATTCAATGTGTTTTCTATATTCCAATGTTTTCAAGTGCTTGTTGAGCGTTAGTTTTCCCGTAAATTTAAATCTGTTCAAAATGATTAGGGTGGTGAATATTGTAAGTTAAATAGTTTCTTTCAAACTATTGGTATTCATCACAGGTTAATTTGTCCTCATACACATGAGCAAAATGGCAGCGTTGAGCGTCGCCATCGTCATATTATCGAAATAGGTATTACCCTTCTAGCACAATGCAATGCTCCATAATGATTTTGGAATTATGTGTTTGAATCATCAATATATCTCATCAATCATATGCCTACTCTTGTCCTCCAAAATTAGTCTCCTTTTAAATGTTTGTTTCATCGTACTCCTGAATATGATTTTCTACTTATATTTGTGTGTCTTTGTCTCAACATATATGTCTCTCATCATGTTTGTTTTCATGAAGGTGTGTTTCCGTTTGCAAAATCATTTTTTGAATAGATAGCTCAACCTACAACCATTTTTTCCCAGCTTACACACTTACCCACCTAGATTACCTCCTTAGTTTTCACCCAGCTGACTCGCCAATCACAACAACCAGTAGTTTTGTCGCACCTCCAGCTTCACACAAACACCCCTCATTCCCTAACCTTGTCTGCCACTATACCACCATCATCCAACCCTGCCCTCTTGTCACCATCTGCATGTTTCTCTGATGACCATTATGCAAGAATAGGTTCTCCTCCTTTAGAATTGCATCTTGACAGGTCTGTCACTGCAGCCAACACCGATTCTGCGGCAGGCTCTCCTACATCTGTTGCTGCAAGCTCAAGTCATTTGACATATTCTCCTGCAAGTCTGCAACTCTTTGCTAATCTCTCATCTTATCCTCTTTAGCAACTTCCCAATTCATATTCTTCTCCCCCTCGGTCTGTCGCTCGGCAGCATCCGATGATTCTTCGCCTACAGTTGCCGAAAACTACCCTTCTCATAGCATCTGCAGCCTCCTCTATTGCACCTATCTCTCAGGTAATGTCCTCTCCTACCTCTAAGCCCATTGCATTCTCCAATGCTGATAGGTATGAGGCGTGACATGGTGCTATGCGCGATAAAATCCAGGCCTTACACTTTAAAAACACCTGGTCCTTAGTTCCTTTTCATCCTTCGATGAATGTTATTGGTAGTCGATGGGTGTTGTCGCACGTTAATATCCGTGCGGCATCGGGCTGACGATTTTTCGTTTCTTCTCGTTTGGTTTGATTACATCGTTGGGAGTCGCCACCTAGTATTTAATTGAAGGCTACTAGGAAACCGGATGTACTGGTCTTGTCAGAAATTCACGGGTAAGGGACTGGTTGTGGTTAGGGAAGGTATTAGCACCCCTAACGCACCCTACCTGAGGTAAGCTGCTTCGTGAACTTGATGTGTTTAAAGAAGTTTTAAAATTCGGTTCATTCATCGAATTTTAGAAAATACAACTTACATGTAAGTTCATAATTCTTTATCCGTGAGCAAATCAAAATATTAAATTCTTCTTTATTCTTGCAATTTTATCATAAAAAAAAACATTCATAAACAAAATACACACCACACATTCACTTTCAAGCTTTGTGGACTTGATATGATTTTAAAAATAAAATTTTAGCCCAATTCTAAGGCTTTGATAAATCAGTTATTAGTTCCCAAAATATATGTAGATACATGTTATATATTTTCATGGAAAATACAACATGATTTTATCTGTCCTTTAGATATTTGTGCATATAAATTAAAATATTAAATTCATTTTTTTTTCTTTTGATTTCAATAATATACATAAAAAAAATACACAAACACACACACATCTCTTTTTCTATTATTATTTTCTCTTTTTTTTTTTTTACATCCATAATACAAAATACAATTTCAAAACAAATAAACAAAAAACTTACATTAAAATTACAATAACAGCCCCAAAACAATCTGGAATTTACAGGGAACACCTTCTGCAAGGCGGAACAGTGTTCAGCAGGATTTCTGGGCAGCAAGACAGTGGCGGCGCGTCTTCTCCACGCGCCGCCGAAAAAATCCAGCAGTATGGGAGATCCAAAACAGCTTCCTCCCTTCTTCTTTCCTAGCCGGCAGTGACCTGCAAAACAATCAAAAAACGCAACCCGCCGGTCTGTTTAGTCCAGATCGTTCTCAGATTTTTCCCCTTTTTAGATCTGTGAACCTCTGTCTTCTTTCTTCTTTTCGGCTTGCTGTTCCTTCTTCCTACTGGTGACAGATCTGGCGGTGGCGCTGTCGTCCGTGGCAGCTGAAGCTACTCTTGAGATGGGGAAGGCTGTCTGGTTGGCGGGTTCTATGTGGTCTGCCGGGCGGAGCTGGCTGGAGGTGGAGGCTGGAGGTCCGTGGCCGGCTGCTGTGGTCGAGTTTGTTCGTTGACCCGGAGAGGAAGGCCGATGGGTCGGCTGAGAGAGGAAGATGACAGGGATCGGGGGGCTGCTGGACCTTTGGTGAGGACGGCTGGTTTGGGTGGCCGGGCGGAACCGGCCTCAATGCTTGATATTGTTGTTCGCGTAGATTCCTCGCCGTGATCAGCACCTAAGGATACGTCCTCCTCGCTGCTAGAAGAACTAGCTGCAACCGTCTTCTGACGACGTACTGTAAATTTCATTCTACGCATCTACACAAATTTATACGAATAATTACATAATTAACTTCGATTATTTTTTTAAAAAAATTACATAATTAACTTCGATTATTTTTTTAAAAAAATTAACAGTGTCTCCCCTATACTTGGGGTCCCAAGTTATCGACAAAATTATATTACACTTCCAATTTTATTTCACATCCCGATCCAATCATCCTGGATCTCAACCCAACTCATCACCAACACAAAACATCTTATTCAATAACATCATATAACGAAATTCAAGTAAAAGAATCAATTTCAACTATAAACATTCATTGTTAAATTGGTACGTAGAGTTACAAGCAATAACAATGACAGGTAAACAATAATATCATAAATTAAGATAAACTAATTAAATGTAATTCTATATATAAATTAATATTTTTAACATAAATTCAACAATAACAATTATAGCAATACAAACAATAATATCATAAAATTAATAAATAAAATGAAAAAACTAAAAAACACTATACAAAACAACCTAAACACAAAACAAACAATACACAAAACTAAAAAACACTATATCAATTCAAAATAAATTTGGGAATAAAAAATGCTTACCTTAATAGTGTGTTGAATTTAAGATTTTATCTACAAACAATACACAAA
>Ga0325410_1009956_pt1 | contig 10087 bp, 10 predicted proteins | sample PopdelMetagenome_16_FD_206182 | JGI IMG/M metagenome (GOLD analysis project Ga0325410, IMG submission 206182) | Populus deltoides microbial communities from Bellville, Georgia, United States - Xylem-PdIQD-R3 | ecosystem: Host-associated > Plants > Phyllosphere > Stem > Wood/Secondary xylem...
TGATTTTTTTGTGAATTTTCAAAGCAACCCGAGTTTCTATTTGATTTATTTTACAAGTTTTTTTTTTCTCGGTCAGGTTTATACCTCATATATATCTTGTTTTTAAAAATGTTTTTAAAACATTTTTGCATCATCTAAACATTTTTTTTTACCAGTAAAAAAAATATTTAGCTGCAGGCACACAAATCTAATAACTTACTATATTTGTTGTGTGTGAAAATTGTTTCCAAAATATCACTATATTAATCTACATAGGGATATATAAGTGATATCTTAATTTCGCAATTTCCTTCCAAATTATGAAATGAGCAAACAAATCTAGTTACTGAGCACTAGTCTGGGCAGTATCAATTACAGATTTTATCAAATTCTTGTTTTGTTTTTTTATCCACTTTCTTAATAACTAGCTCTGCAGTCTGCAGATCTCAAGTTATTAGACAACTTGAAACAGCCTGTTTCATGCATATCGGTATAATTGCTTGAGTTGGGGCCCGATAAGGTATGACATAACATAACTTCTAGGGTTTTCTTGCTGTCCATCCACAGCCAATATAGCTAGCTCAATTTTTGTCTGCAGATGCCTTGGCAAAAGCAGCTGCTTCTGCTCTTTAATTCATATATCTTCATTGAAAACATAGAAATGAAATCGGAAATTGAAATATATATTATTTTTTCTTTTTGGATATATCGGCCTGATAAACCTTTTAATTTTTAACAAGTCTTGTAAAGTTCAAAATACATGCATACAAATTTTGTTTTCTTCTTTTTTATGAAAATGCAAGAACTAAAGTTTTATCAATGCTAAGATACAAAATAAAATATTTTTTGACTTTTCTTTTCTTTTTGAAATGCTAATAAAAGCACAAGTAGAAGAAAATATATTTTTTTGGAATTTTTTTTTTTGCAGGTCTTGGTTGTGGAGATCATCAAGAAAAAAATAGTGAGAAACCTGATTGATTATTTTGTGCTTTTGAGATCAGTGGGCAATTTGAAAGCTCCATGAAAACAAGACCAAACATATGCACCCTAATTTAGAATGCTTATAAAAAAGCAACAAGAGCAAAGGCATGCATATGGAAGAAACCATAGGTAGGCACACCGTTTCCTTTAATGTCCATGTACCCGAGTTATCATCAAAGAAATCTTACTTACCCTATGGTTTAGCTCATTGTATTATTATTACTATTATTAATTTTTTTGGTAATCGTGAATGTCTGGGTTAGTTTATATGCATTTCGACTAGTCCTTTAAAATCCTGAAATTAATTTTTTTTTTTTGGATTCGAGAAAACCTCACCTCCACGGAAAGCGCACTTTGTGGGCTCAGGTGAGGAAGTAAAATCCTGGCTGTCCCAGGCTCTTACAAGAGGTGCACGCCTTGACTTGAACTCGAGACCTGCTGTGCAGATCTCAAACCCTTTGCCATCACGCTACGCCTCTTAAAGACCTTAAAATTAATGATCATGTAAACTTCCAGTTTTTTTGAAATTTATAGCACTGAATTGATAGCCTTTAAAAACAAATCCTTATTTTCAATCATGTCAACAATAATTCCATGATAATGAAGAAGCTTTGCCATTTCTTGGTCTTGAAACAAATAATGTACTCGACTAAGATCCACACACCACATGCCAAGACCACAGGAATTATATAAACATCAAGCATCCTTTTTTATTCTTACTTTTTGCGAAAAGAAATGAACCATGAATATTAACTCCCATTCACTTAGAACTGCCATTTATTACCCAGAAGAAAGAAAAAAAACATGGCGATTCCTAGGTTTCTCTAATGAAATGTTACTCTTTCTTCCCAAGGCCAAACATCTTTATGCCCGTGAAAGACAAGAACCCAGATACTTTGCAAATCAAATAATATTCAAACAGCAGCCCTTGTTATATAGCTCAACCTACAAAATCGGCAGGAAACAAGTAATTCCAGGGGCATTATGCATTATTCACATTCATGCTCTTGCAAATCTGGGTTTGAAAACACCACCAGTAAAATCACATGCGCTAAAAAGAAATTATGTCCTCTTCTTTTAGTTTTACTGCGTTAATTAAGCGAAAGATGCATTAACACATAAGTCATGAAAACTGGAGCTGAGGACATAGATAGAAAAAGATCCTTAAGGATTGACCTCCTATATACAAGGAAGACAAACCTTTATACCTATTATGGAGATGGCAGATGCTCCTTGCTTCCCAAAAAGCTGAGTTTCCGGCTCCCAAACGGTGAATAAAGCTATGGTGATTCAGCCTCCCCCCACCTCAAAATGTTTGAATTACTTCTTTTTAAAAAAACAATTGATGATTGTTTGAAGGTAAGGGAACAACAAGTCAAATTGTTTGGTTTCTTTTTGGCATGCTCCACCTTTTTTACAGATTTTCTTTGTGTTTTTGGGTTTTTACTATGATCTCTCGTTTTCTTTCCCTCTCTCTCCCTTCTCTTTTTGTTTCTCCTGGAATGTATGTTAAATTCAAATTCCAAACGAACACATACTCTATCTTTTTTCTTTTTTTTTTTAATTTAAATTTTAAAAATTAAATTTGAAAATAGATTTATATAGTTTAAACACTATATTCCATAATTCTTCTATACATTATCAAATTGCACTCTCAATAAAAAAATCAATCCCTAATCTTTTAATTCTAAATTTTAATCCCTTTTAAAAAAATTAAATAAAAAACAAAAATAGGTTAAAATTGGATTATAACAGAGTTTAAGGTTAAAATATAAAATCCAAAAAATAAAAGACTAAATAATTTTATATATTGAAACTAGAGATCAAGCCAAAGTTTTGTGTGACTAATAGTAAACATGAAAAATAATCTATTTCATTAATTTTGATCATTGTTTTTTTAATTTTGTTTTTAACTATATTGTAAATTTTTATTTTATAATATTGATATTTAATTTAATATCAAAGTTTTCAAAAGCACTCCACATGCAAATGAGAATGCATAATGAACCAAATTTCAACACATAAAACGGTATCAATATACCTTACAATGATAAAATTTTGTAAATAAAAAAGTTGAATAAAAAAAAACACTTGAATAGTGCTTGCCACAAAAAAGTAGACAATTGTACGAGTTATTATTATAATTATAAATAAAGATAAAAAGTGTGAGAAAAATACTGTTTTTCCACATCTATTAACACTATAAATTATAATAATAATCTATAATGATGGTTTTTTTAAAAGGTAAAAAATATAAGAAAAATATTGTTTCTCTACCTTCATTGCACTATGGATTATAAAAAATTTATATTTAATATATTTTTAATTTTTTTAAAATAATTTTTATATTTAATATATTTTTACAGTCGGTGCTAATTGCTGAAGTGTTAAGAGTCCTCCCTTGTAAAGTTATATGCACTCTGACCTTGTTTACAAACATGGCGTGAATCTGTAAATAACCAAAAACATGTTACTAAATTACAAAAACAAAGAGTTTTGGAGGTCAATATAAAAATAAAAGAAATAAGGTCGACTCACACGGTCACACCACATAAAATCCCTTGTAGCAAAACCCTGAATTTTGCTACTCTTCTTTTCTTTGCAGCCGAAACGCAAAACACAAACTCGCATACAAAGAAGAGCCAGCCGCCCCCTTCATAAATTCACAGCCACAGCTCCACCGTCGGCTCGTCACTGCTCCACACTACTAATCCAAACACAAAGAGAAGAGAAAGCTATACACCAAGTTAAAAAAAGCCGCCTTCTGTAAGTTCTTTTTTTTGTTGCTTTTTTATAGATGGTATTTTGCTTGTGCTTCTTGGTTTCGAAATATGATGCCTTTTGTTGTTTTTACTGTTGGGTATTGTTTTTTCAGGTTAAGTGGGGATTAACAGATGGGTGTTGAGTTAACCCATCAATATACAGAATATAGAGCAATGGAGGATCAAGAGGAGGTGGAGGAAGGTGTTAGTATTACTGATTGGGATTTAGTTTATCATGTTAGAGATGCCCTTTTATCTGTCAAAACGGTAAGCTGTTTTCTGTTTTTGAATTTTATTTTTTGATAGTTAATGATAAGTAGTTTAAGGAGAAATTGTTTAAATTGGCTTTGCTTGAAACTTTGATCCCTTTTCTGGTAAGAAGCAGTAGAGTTGAATTCACATTGCTATAGGAATTGCATATAGGCGGGGATGTTGAGTGGCTTGGTTTGATTGATTAAACCAAGCTAACTTGGTGACCCTGTAGTTATGAACTGTTTCAGGGTTATAGTGGGTTTGGGATTCACACTGTACTTCATCTTTTGTATTCTCAGTCTAGGAGAGGTGCTTCATCGTTTGAAAGAACTGGGATTCGTTGTCTAAATAATTTAGGATTCGAATAGGAATGGAAGTCAGATTGAGAGAGAAGTGTTGTGTTTGTAATTGGTTGTGGAGTTGCAGAGACAAAGGCTTCTCTACATTTATGGTGCATGCTGCACCATTTTTGTATTTCACTTGATTATGCACCTGCCTCCCTACTTTCTTGGGCTGATCATTTAATTTTTTTTACATTTTCTTGAAGGTTCATCTTTTACTTTTTGCTTGAAATTATTCTTTTGAATACTAAAAAAAATTGAGCGAACTAGAAGCTCTCGGGTTGACCGATCCATTTGTTCACTCTTTGAGCAGGAGTCCTCAACCCTAATACAAAAACAAACTAAACTGATATTTTTCAGTTTGGTTTTCATTTTGGTCTTTCTTGAAGAACAGTCCGGTTCCAGTCTTCAAAGTTATTTGGTTTTGGGTTCGACTCTGACCTTACTCAAAACCAACCAGTGAATACTAGTAAGGGTCAGAAGGTAGTTTTTCTAGCTAGTTGTTTCCAAAATAACAATAACAATGATAATTTTCTCACACAGGCTTGCTTGAATTCTTATTCAATTCATCTGTTCATTCAAGCATGTTGTTTTCCAATTCTTTGTTGCATTTTTGTAAGCAAGTAATAGAATGCTGATTTATTTTGGGTGTGCTCAGGGTGACAGGAGCAGTTACCACCAGCTTGTTGGGGTTTTGCATCACAGAGATCGTTCTGCTCCTGATAAAGTGGCTTTGCTTTTGGTGGGGTTTTTCTCTGAATCAAAACTATATTTAGTTTCGCATTGCTTATTTGAAAGTTAGGATTCATGGAATTGTCAATTCAGCATTTGCATGTCAAGCCAACTATAGTCAACTAACTATTCCCTGATTTGATAATATTGTTTGTGCTCACTTTGCAGACGAGTCTAAAGGCACTATCTGGGGCAGTTTCTTACATAAACGACGTTGACCATGTCTCTCTTCTTCAATCTGTAAGTTGGTCTTGTTTGGATTTGTTATTTTCTAATTCCTGTGTCATTGGATTTTTCTTTCTAATAAGTAGTTCTCTTGCCAGATTTTTGGAATGAGCATGTGGAACTGTGTGCCTGATGTGATGGATGCATTGCTTGAACTTATAATATGCTTGGTATGTAGTCTTAAAATTGCTTGCAACTGTATTTCTAGAGTGTGAGGCAACCATTATTTATTTATATATTTTTGGTCTCTACAGGCTGCTTCAAATGGAAAATATGTTGATTTATGTCTTGATATGCTTGTAAACAATTTTATGCCACCGATGGAATCAGATATGCTCCGGCATCCACGTGGTCAGGCAAAAAAGGACCAAGTTCTTCCTCGTGTGCATACTGGACTAGAAGTTATTGTTGATTTGGTGCCTTTGGCAGCCTTGAAATTGTCTACAAATGTTGTACAAAAGAGGCCTATGTTCTTCAGGAAGGATTTCAACATGGATCGTCTAAAATGTCGCGTGAGTTCAATTTTCTGTTATGTTTTGGATTCTTTTTGTCTCGTTGGACGTGCTTGAGCTATCTTGGAATAGATGTTAGTTGGGTTGGCGAAATTTATATTAAAGTTCTTATTTGTAATTGCTGTTAACCTGGCCAGCAATGTCCTATAGATAATCTATCCTGAAATAGGGTCCTTTAAATTCTGCCTGACAGCTTTTGCCTAAGATTGTTGTTTAGAGTTTGTTCTTATTATTAATTTGCTTTTTACAGATGGAGATATATTTGAAGAATATGCTAATGTTGGAGGGTGGTGCCATTAGAGAATTTGTTGGGCACAGTATGCTCGTTGAAGTGGTGAATATGATGCTAGAATTGGACGTAAGTGGTTGTAATAAGTTGCGTCCTGGAATGTTTCTTATTTTTGCATCACCTTTAATGTTCAGTGGTTTTCCCTACAGGTTGCAATTGGTTGGGATGAATTGTTAAGGGATGATCCTAGTAAAGGCATCTTTACAATGGAGTTAGAAGATGAGGAAGAGGAAGCTGATGATGATGGTCAGGCAAATGATGGTGAGGTATGATTGTGATGCAGATTCCATGAATGATGATTATAGAGTTTTATTAATTTCTGGAACAGACAAAAATAGGTGGAGGGTACCCATTCCCTATCCCCTTCAGTCCGTGTGTTGATGATAGTCCTGTGAACTAATTACATGACCATTTCATTTCTGAGAGCTCTTTGAATGTTTCACCATCTTCAAATTTTGTGCATGGTTGATAGTTGTCCTGTAAACTAAATACATGTCTTCATTACAAGTACTTCAAAGCGTGGGAATTTCTTGACACCAATGCTAGTGCTTGGGTGTACTTTACACTCGTGTAAAACAATTTACCTTACTGTGAATCTACTGATAAGCTTGTAGAAGATCACTAGTCATTAGTTGTTTGTACATACATGCTATTGATCCTGTCTGCACACTTGCAATTCTGATGTGTTTTATGTGGAGGTAGAAGAGTTACAAAAAAACTTGAAAACTCTGCACCATCAAGCTGTTTGGTGACAGCTTCAATGTAATTGTTTATAAAAATCATGTTGTCAGCCTCTACTTCTTGGTTTTAATTCTTGATGGTGCTCTTATGCTCCTTAATTGTGAGGTAAAATATCACCATCTGCATCGATATTCAAGATAGTCTCAACAAGTGAATGTGTTAAACAATTCTCATTCCTTGATGGTTTTAATGTGTTGTATTTTTAAGTGTATTGGTCAGCACACATGATAGTTCCAAATTGTATTTCTACCTTCTTGTTTTGCTGTCCTAAGGGAAACTAATATTCTTGTTATTTGCCCAGCTTCCAAGCACGTTAACTCTCAGGAATTTAGGTAAAAATGTCACTGCTGACTTGCTGGATAGCTTGATGATACAATTTCTCGAGCATCTTGAAGTCTGTGCGGACAAGAAGCGTTTGAGTGAGGTATTATCTGAAGTTATATTCATCATGTCTGTATTTCATTAGGTTGCTTCATAAATAATTTTTTCCCTTGATGCTATAGGTATTTGAAACTCTTTTATCTTCATTCATGGCAACTATTTTGAACACGTACAAGTCAAAGTTTTCTCAGGTAAGCCCTTGTTCTTGCATTCATGCTTATGTAAATGGTTGGGGTATGGTAACACTGCTGCGATGTTCATTAGATGCATGGCTGTTCCCTAGATCAACTAGTAGGGTCCTGAAGGAAGACTGAAAAAAAGAGAGGGGGGTGGGGGAGTGTAGAAAGAGGGCTGTCTGTTTGCATTTTTAATAGTGGGCTATATGTTTTGCATTTCAGGAAGAGTGCTGTTCTTACTTGTTTTTTTTGTTTGTGCTTACAGTTCACGATTTTCTATGCCTGTGCACTTGATCCTGAAAATTGTGGTGTGAAATTTGCTCAAACACTCGTGGAGTTGTTCATATCTACTTGCAACCCACCGGTTACGAGGTAATGTGGTTTTGGAAGACATGGAGATTAGGTGGCCAGTATTTTTATGCATTAATTTTGACAGGGTTGTTCACTCCTGAGTGATAAGGCACTTGGTGTGTCTCCAAACCTTTTTCCCTTGTGCAATGCAGTCCGTGCTTTCTTTTATCTTCGACATTAAGTTTTAAAATAATGTTAATTTTTGCATGGGACACGATTGCGATGTTGACTACTGATTTTTAGTTTTAAATGAATATTTTGCATGTTTGATACAGGATGAGTGCTGTGGCTTATCTTTCTAGCTATTTGGCTCGTGGGAAGTTTCTATCTGCTGCCTTCGTCATGAACATGTTGAAAAGGTTAAGAGACATGCTTAAAATTCTGTTTTTGAACTACAAATATCAAGTCAATATTTTTGTTAGTGGTATTTTTGAAACAACTCTATAATATAAAGGAAAATAATTGAAGATAATTTATTTAATCTGCTGCTTGAGTTTATGGTGTTTCAGGCTGGTGGATTGGTGTTTGAGATATTGTGAAGAGCAGGATAGTGACATGAATCCAAAAGCACATCAAGTTTTCTATTCTGCATGCCAGGTATATGGAGCTTTGACAATAAGTTCAAAAGTTGTCTTGACATGGCTGATGTATTTTTTTGATATGATCTATTTTCCTTTTTGGAAATATAAGCATGGACTATGTTAATTTTAAAATGTGGGTTCATGATATCATGTAATAGATAGTCTAATTTTTTTTACCTCTATTATACGAGGGCATTCCATCCTATAGACATTTTATTACATGTCTATCATCACCATCAGTGCTTCAGCTACCAAAAGGGAAGGTGTTAACACTGAAACTGAACTGCTTCCTTCGCCTTGAGGCAGCTTCACACGAACCACCACATTTTCCACTATATAGTGCTTATCTCTCTGTAGTTCATTGCTACTTGGTAGCCCTGCCGCTTCCACAACTACTCATTTGTTGCTCCATTATTGTTGCAACGTTTATGTTGTTTTTGCACATGTTGGAGTCCTGAACCTTTTCTTTCAATCATTGCAAAATCTATTCTGCATATTCTAATAGGAGGTTCTTAATTTATGATATGATAGATTCTTCCCGGTGGATGCAGTTGTAAAGCTGATTTATTGATGTTTTTTTTCTTACCGCAGGGAATTATGTATGTGCTCTGCTTTCATATGAAATCAATAATGAATGTTCCTACCCTCAAATCACAGCTCCTCCTCATGCCTATAGAGCCAATATTGAAGCACAAATTGGGGCCATTGGAGGTGAGTGATTTTGCCTTAAAAATAACCACCACGTCATCCCCCAGCTACATTTTGGAAAAAAAAAAACCTTGTGTTAGCAGGTTCTAAGCTTGTATTGGTTTTGTTGGATTAATAGGTCTGCTTGCCATCAATTGTAAATGAGTTTCTCAAACAAGCTAAAGCAGCACATCTGTTCACCATCTCCAAAGCATTCATCTTCGAAGATTTGCTGGAATCAGATCTTTCTAGGGATTTTGGTGGGCTGGAGAGGCTGGACATGTTCTTCCCATTTGACCCATGTTTGCTGAAGAAATGTGACAGGTTTGAATTTTACCTCTTACATGGGCTTTTCTTTCAAGTCTTTGTGACATGTTCTTCCCATTATTCAACAGATTTGTAAGTCAAGTCACTATAACAAAGTAAATTATGACAAGTAAAATATTCAGGGGTATGAAAGAAGCGATTTTTGGCATAAAAAATAGATATCGTCATCCCTTTAACATAATTTGTTGAGAAGTTTCTTTTTGTTTGTCCTTGGAATTATGTCAGAGGTTTCATCCGGCCAAACTTTATATACTGGAACCATGTCAAAACTACCTATGATGATGATGAGGAAGACAGCAGTGATGAAGACATTGCTGATGATTTTGGGGTTCTGAATGAAGAGAATTTCATGGAAGAAGGGATGGCAAGGAGTTTTGATCAAGATATCGATCTTGATGAATTTGACTACGTCATGAACAAGATGTCCATCACACCTAAGAATACGTCAGGTTTCCACTTTGGTGGTGAACGAATGCCTTCAAAGATAAGACCCTCAACAAGTCCAGAGTCCTTGTGATTCGCCTGAAAACATAGAAAAGGAAAACTGCATCTCACAAGTTAATGAAAAGATTATTTTGCTTAGTTGCTCGGCACACCAAGTTTGGGGTTGGGAAAAGTAGTTTTGAATTTTGATGGTGCTGTAATCTATTCTTTGTCCAACTTTCTCGAACATTTTGTAAACTTATCGTATGAGGTTACAAATTTTGTGTCAATTCTCTCTTATGTGCATTGATTTTCAGTCTGAACATAAAAAGAACAGGGAAGAATGT
>Ga0325410_1009957_pt1 | contig 10086 bp, 4 predicted proteins | sample PopdelMetagenome_16_FD_206182 | JGI IMG/M metagenome (GOLD analysis project Ga0325410, IMG submission 206182) | Populus deltoides microbial communities from Bellville, Georgia, United States - Xylem-PdIQD-R3 | ecosystem: Host-associated > Plants > Phyllosphere > Stem > Wood/Secondary xylem...
ATGCTCCCATTTAAAAATTATAATTATAGTGTAATTTTAAAAAATTAACACTTAATAAACCTTGAAATAATAGTTTAAATTATGAAAATGTGTGAGGCCATGCCAAATAGGTTACATATTAAAAAAAATAATGAAATGAAAATGTAATACACATGAGAAATACATAATCTATTATGGATTACAATAATTATCTATAGTTTTTTTTTTTATTATTTGAACTTTTTTATTTAAAATTTAAATATTTTATATTAAGTTGAATCGAGATTGAGTTTAATATTTTAGTTTGTTTTATACATAGTTTTAATGTTGAGTTAATACTGAATTGATAAAATAAAATAAAATTTTATTAATTTAAACTATGTAAATTTAAACAAGGGTTTAATTTCAAAAAAACAAATGTTAAGTTGACCTTGAATACACACATGCTACCCATCTATCCTACTCATATTGCTATACAAAGTACGAGCAAAGGTGTTAAACTGAAGGAGACTTGTCAAGGGACTGCCTGCATACAAATTTTTTTATTCGGTCCATTGCGCATGAATGCGTTGAGGAGCTGGGACCTTGGCGCAGAAAAGTTGGGGGTGACAGAATGTCAACGCCTGTGTGTTAGGGTTTTTAAATTGAAAGGATCGAGAGTGTGAAAAATGAGGAAAGATTCTGCACGAGTGCGTCATGAGTCACGACATCTCGAGAAACTTGAAATATGTAAGCTGAACAGGTATAAAAAGATCCAGGAAATAAAAGCACGTGAAAAATTTCTAAATTATTGGAGACCAGATCAGTGCGCTATGGTGGGACGATAAGAATCGTGTATCTACCCACTATAGTGGCCAGTCTTGACCTTCTAACCCCAGAGAGAATATCTTCAAGAGTCTGAAAATGTAGACGAGATTGATCAAAGATGCTCTTAATTATATGTTTAAACTCCTTTCAACTTTCAAAATAAAACAGCTGAATTCCTCAAAGAAAAAAATCCAGCAGACGAACAGTTTAATGAATCTGTTAAGAGTCGACTCTGCCTGAATTTGAGACGTGTTTTTTGAAAATAAAAATAAAAAATCAATCATTAACTTACAAATTAATGTATAATAAAAAAAAATATCCTTTTTAAACACCGATATGATAACATATTTGATGAAAGTTTTTTTTTAATATTAAAACGATAATATATTTGATCGATCAAAACCAACTCTGATTAATACACAAAACATGAGATCTAGTTCAAAAGACCGTAATAACCCTATAAAAAATGAAACAAATTAAGAAGTTTAATTATCAAAAAGCAAAAATGTTGATGAAACTAAAAAATATATATTCAATTTAAAAAAAAACAACTCGGGTCAACCAAGTAAACCTGCAACTCGATTCATGAGAATAAAATAGTCCCATGAAAAGCAAATTGAAAAAAATCACAAAGCTCAGCTCTCGATCACCCAACTCATCATTGAATGATAAAATTAAAAAAGAAACAACTTAAAAAAATAATTTGAGTTAACTCGAGTTAATCTGACAAACCCGCAACTTGAGTCATGAGACTGAGATAACTTAATAGAAAGCATGTCGAAAAAATTACAAAATTCAATTCTCAATTAACTAAACTCACGACCATAGTCAAGGAAAATGAGATTACCTCATAAAAAATAAAGTAAAAAAATTATGAAGCCTAACTCTCAATTAATCCATTGTCGAACAATGAAATTAAAAAAAATAATTTTTTTAAAAAAAACTAAACCAAGGTTGACCTAATAAAATAAAACTTGAATCATAAGACTATGATAATTTAATAAAAAATAAATTGAAAAAAATCACAAAGAATAATTTTCAATCAACTCTAAATGGCAAACAAAAAATATTGTTAAGTTCAATAATAAATAAACTTAATATTAAATGATCAAATTTAAAATTTTAAAAATTGAGTGACCAAAAAAAATAGGGGTTGATCTTTTCCCTCTATTACAATTTAATCCATTATTATTTAAAGAAAAAGATGATGACTATTTATCCATTGTTCAAAATCAAATTAAGTCCTCGTAGCTTCAGCTGTTTCAAGTCAATAAAATATTAAATAGACAAATTGAATAAGAAATTGAGAGATGAAAAAAAAACAAAAAAGAAGAAGAAGAAAAACACTAATCCACTCCCTTTATTTTCTCTCAATAACTTACTGTAATTCAAAAATAAATATTATTATAAAATGTTATTTCCGGTAGAGTATAAACCGGATATTTTTTCCCCACCAAAGCTCGTTGATTTAGTTTTTCATTTGGGATCCGAGTAAATTTGGTTCTTTGATTAGTTGTTTTATATGCTGCATTTTCAATTTTGTTTTCTTCTTGCAGTATACCATTTCTATTTCATAACGAGAGCTCTGAAAGGACAGGTCCATCCCTGTCAGGATTTTCTTAAGGTCGAGCAATAACAGGTTATCTGGATAAATTGGATACCATAATTAATTATTTTTCTAATTATAATGGGATAAAGTTAGGCCGGTTTCTTTTTGAATTTCAAAAATATTTTAAAAAATTAATTTTTTTATTTTATTTTTGCTTTAAAATAATATTTTTTGGTATTTTAGAATTATTTTAATGCATTGATATTAAATGTAATTTTTAAAAAATAAAAAATATATATATTATTTTAATATATTTATAAATAAAAAAAATTACTTCCGGAAATCGAGATCGTCATGCCCGTGACACTGCCACTCATGACACAAACGTTGTCTCCTTGTAACTATAGTTTTTTATTTTTTTAATTCGATAATAAGGCGTGCCTAGGAATATGCTTGTGCCTTGATTGAAATGGAAGTAACTTCTCTGACCATCTTAAGAATTAGGTGAGTATTCGGGATTTAGTGGAAGTCTGTCTTCTAGTGTGTTTTAAAATTGTGTTTTATTTAAAAATATTAAATTATTTTGTTTTTATTTATTTTTTAATAATTTTAATATATCAATATCAAAAATAAAAAAAAATAATTATTTTAATAAATTTTCAATTACAAACTAGAAAAGACGTCACACAACGCATCATCACAGCAGGCTCTTTTTCAAAATTAATAATTAAGACGTCACACAACGCATCATCACAGAGTCCAATAAATGCTGTCGATTCAGGTACTAGGAATGAGGATGATCCCGAGACTCTTGCATATTCTTGTGAAGGAAATAAAAAAGCATAGAGACACGATATTGTTTTATGTTCGGTTTCTCCATGAAAAACACTGCCAGTTCATCATAACATAAGAATGGAGGCCTTGCTGTCAATTGTCATGTTGCTAACAACTTGCCTAGCTTGTTAATCTCATCTTAAAGTGGACAAATGCACTTCACGAGAAGTTTAGAGCTCATAATTAATTGTTAATTGTAGTAGGTTAATTAGATCCTACTGTCAGCTAGTAAACGTTGAATTTTGTTTGTCAATAATCATTCTATGTAGCATGGTAACTGTAGGTACTATCACATTCCGATAACAGTTGTTTTTTTAAAAAATAATTATTTAAGATATATTAAAATATTTTTTTTATTTTTAAAATTTTATTTATGATGTAAAAAAATACTTAATTTAAAAAAACATGTAAGGCCAAGTAAATAAACACACTCACACTAGCCACACACACCACCAACCATTAGTAGGCGGCTAAGTGTATATTTAATATTGTGATAGCTTTTATAGCTGGGATTTGAAAAAATAAATTTGAAAAATAGTTATAAATTATAATTTTTTTAATAAAATTTTTTTAGTAGAATATATATAAAATTATAATGTATATTAACTAATTAAATATTTTCAAAACTATAGACATGTTTGGGAACGCGGTGCAAACCGTGTTTCTAGAAAATTAATTATTTTTTTACTAAAATTTAATATGATTTGTACGTTTTGGATCATTTTAATGTGCTGGTATCAAAAATAATTTTTAAAAAATAAAAAAACATCATTAACATGTATTTCAACACAAAAAATTATTTGAAAAGCAACCACTACCACACCATCAAGCCTTCTTTATAAGCAATACAAAACACGGTTTTAATCAAACCAGTCTTTCAAACCAACCAATGGGCTGGAGGGCCTACGCTCTAATGATTTCTTATCACTTTTTTCTTTAGACAAGATTGATTCGAATTTTTTAAGTGTATATTGCAATCTTAAAGCGCAAAATTTGGAACTGTGTAGCAGAGCTTAGCAAGTGCATGTACATTCCAATAAAAGAAAGAAAGTTCCTGCCTTCGAAATTATAAAGATCTATCTAGCAACTTTTTTAAAAGAATTGTCAATATTTTTTAAAAAAATTATGATCAAATGCACTTCGTGTCAGCTTTTGAGCGTGGTTCCAGTGTGGTTGCGGGTACTTTTTAAATAATTTTTTGTATCAAAATACATGTCAATGATATTTTTTTTATTTTTTAAAAAAATTATTTTTGACATCAGCACATCAAAACGATTCAAAACATACAAATCATATTAAATTTTAATAATTTTTTTTTAATTTTTTAGGAATACAGCCGCAGCCGAGTTCCCAAACATTACCTTTATCATCAATACTGTATTTATCTTCCCCATTGACGATAGATTATCCGTATTAAAAAAACTAACAGATTTAAGTCTAGTCTAAATATAAATCTTGACATATACAAATATAATATTAAAAAAAAACTTTAAAAGGAAGCAGTCTTTTATGATATTTCATTTGTTATCTTTGTTTTCTTATCCAATTTTATTTCATTTGTGTTTTTAATTTGATTTTTTAATTTTTTTTATCTTATTTTTTTTTATTAATTCCATCATTATTATGTTATTAGGCCTTGAGCTTTCTTTCTAATTCTTTTCCTTTCCTTCCTCAAGAGTTATCCATGGTTGCAGGTTAGTCAATTTAACCCGAATTACTTTAGATTTTTTTTAATTTTTTAATTTTATTGTTTGATGTTAAGGTATTGGGTCTTGATATTTTTTATGTTTTCTTTTTCTATAGGGTTATATTGAGTCACAAGTTCATTGTCGTAAGTTCATTGAGTTAACCCAGGGTAACTTAAGTTTTTTTCTAATGTTTTAAATTTATTTTGCTTTCATTCTTTTTTCTATGTTATTTTTTTAAAAAATAATTTTTTTATCTTAATCTCATGTCATGAGTGGTGGGTTAGTAAAATAAAACTGGTTTGACTTGAATTTTTTTTTTAATTCTATCATTTGAGTTTAGCTTTGTTGGCCTTGATCTTTCTAAATTTTTTTTTTTCATCTAGGGTTAATCTACTTCGAGGAATAATTAATTTAATCTGGGTGACTCAGTTTATAATCACTTTGACTTTTTTTTTTGTTACAAAAGAAATGACCCTACGGCGTCGCGACCAAAAAAAGCTAATTATCCCTTAATTCTCGTGTTAATCTTTGTAATTAAAACCATGTAAAACAACTAATGGGCACTTGTGGTGGTGGGTTTTTACACACCACGGCTTTAGTGACACTGCAAAAATATATTTTGCAAAGAACCAGCTTAATGCTTTGCAAAAATACATATACTCTACACTGTAAACACACCTAATCATTGAAAAATATGAACAAATACAGATGAGCACATTTAAAAAAATAATAATTAAGGCCACAACCTGTCACAAATCTGATGAAAACGTAATACGGCGAAACTTGATGTCAGCACGTGTACTGGACAGTCATTCCGATTCATCGTCGGTGAGTTTTTGGTGTTTTTTCAATGTTCTAGACTCCTCAGCGTTTCATGCTTTACCCAGATACTTAAATTAATCTTGGACATTGAAATAAGATGTCCCCATCCTGAGATGGCCTTCCGTTCGGTGCTCGAATTATGGACATGGAGAACAAAATGCTCTCTCTCTCTCTCTTTCTCGGAAAACAAAACAAAATGCTTTTGTTCTCTCTATACCTCAGCTGCTCTACATTAGCGGTCAACCTTCCATAAGTAGAAATCATCATGCTCTTGAACCTCTCGAGCTCCAAGTTATCAGTGCTGGGTTTTCTATTTTTGTTTCTTCAAAAAATATTTAGAAGGGAAAAATGATAAGAGTTTTTGTGCCTGCGCAAGTGCATGGATTCCCACTTTTTGATAATAAAATAAAATAAAATAAAATAGAAAGAGATATTCGTGTGATAGATACCAACATCTCGAATGTAGATAGATAGATTTGATTTCCTTTAACATGACTCGAGTTAGAGATATAAGATAGAGGCTTGGCAAGTGTGGGTTATTTCCGATGGTCAAGTCGATGTCGATACATATTATATATTAAAAGAAGCTGCATAGTCTGGAAAACGCGGCCGAACTGTATAAGCATTGATTATTAAAATAGTTAATGATGATTTCCCTTCTTATTCCAAGAAATCTAACATTTGCTCTCAAGTACATTCTTGTCTATTCACGGAACTTATTAATTATTAGAAAATTAATTAGAAATAAATAACTTTTTTTATTCTATTTACACGTGAAATGTTCAAAATATCATTTAAAATAAAAATAAATAAATTTATGTCAAAGTGTATTTTTGTTTTTGCACAATTTTTTTAATTATATTGTCAGTTAAGAGGAAACTAGATATTTAACCAAATATAAAAAAATAAAAATAAAAAGCACAATAAAACATTTAAAATGCCCTTAAAAGTAAAAAATTAAAACTTGTTTCAATTTTTTTTGTCTTTTCATAATATTTTTGTCTTTATTATTATGTCAAGTTGGAGGCAATTTAGTATCTACCCAAATATAAATAATAATAAAAGGGGGAGCGTGTGGTGCGCTCATCGACACGTGGGAGGCACTCACATCCTTCTGTGTAACGCCTCCCAACATCCAAAAATACTCTTTTACTGTTTTAATAGGAGCACCACTGTGCATTTTCCTGATAGAGCAGTGCAGGTCATTGATGGTGATCCGGATTGTTGCTGATGAGTTTTTTTCCTCTTTTTTTCTCTCTCTTTCCAAAAAAATTATAACTTGACTCTCTTTGTTAATAGTACTTTAATTTCAGTCTTTATTCTTTTGATTTTTAATTTTTATTCTTGGTCTTTTTAATTTGTAAAAGTTTTATTTGTTTTCATTTTTATTTTCATTCCAATTATCTATACAATATTTATTTTTTTAATTTGGTCCTTGTTCTTTTGATTATTTGTTTTATTTACTATAATGGTGGGTTAACTCGCCCTTTATTCCTTAAGTTACAAGATTGTCATGTTAACTCAGATTGATTCAAGCTGGTTTTTTTTGTTTTTTTTTACCCAATTGTTCCTTATGTATTTAATGAGACGAGAATTGAGCTACATCCTTTATCCTTGTTCACACACAATATTTCTTTTTCCAAGGTTATCTTTATCATTTTTTATTTAATTTGATCTATTTTTTGTCATCTAATTAAAATAAAACCAACTTATTTGACTCACTTTAGTCTATGACTCAAGTCATATATTTTTTCTTTTTTAAAACATGTTTGTGCTATATAAACATTATTTTTTGCACGAAAAAGATAGTTCGATCCCATGGCGAAGTGCAAACACCGATGTTAGTAACAACTGAGCTGGAGTTAGTAAGTGTGAACCAACTCCTTTTTTTTTCTTTTTTCTTTTTCCAATTTATACCTTTAACTTTTTGTCCTTAATTTAATTCTTTAAGCATATGTTATAATTTAATCCTTAGGTTACCTAATTTCAAAAGATTAATTTTTAAATTGTGTAAGATAAAATTAAAAGAGAGAGGACCACAATATATATAAAATAGAAAGAAAAACATGTGGTGAGTATTCTCAAAGTCAGTAAAAAAAAGCTCTTTGGCCCATTTATTTTCCTTTCTTTTCTGATTTTAACATTTTCACTTTTGAAATTTTAGTTTTGGTATGAAAGTTCTGTTTTTTTTTTCCCTTTTCAATTCCTAAGTTTTATGAGATGAGAGAGAAACTCATTGGAAAACAATAAGAAAGAGAGAAAGTTGATGGTTGACCATATTCTGATAACAAGAAAGATCAATCTTGGTGTCAACGAGTTCCTTTCGACAAGAAAAGGTCTCCATTGAGGTGTTTTTAAGCCTTCATATTGCCATAAAAAGTATATCAAAGTTAAGAAAGAATCTCCCTCGTTTGATTTTATATTTTTAGACCAATTTATAGGTGTTTTAAGTTGAGAGATTAATTTATTGACATGATAAGGATGTTTATTAGGTGTTTCCAAGTGAAACTATGTTGAAAATGATTTTTTAGGTCCAAAAAACCCAAGCTTGGTTTTCCAATCATCTTTCCATTAGTATTATAAAAAAGATTTCGATGACACGACTTGATCAATAACACTAAGAAAAGTTACCAACGATGACCAAAGTGGGTCACATACAACATGTGGCTCACTTGCCTTTAGATGTAGAGTGTGGCCTATTTCAATCACCCTAGTGACTTTTCTAATGTTTTTGAATTCATCTCATTAAGATTTTTCTAATGGTATTGACAATGTCTTTATTAGAGCTTTCATTTACCTCTAAGGCTCTTTATTGCATTTGCTCATATGCCTTTAAACGAAAAATGTGACACACTTCAATTACCATTAACGTCCTTACTTGATTTTGTTGGATTCTTGTGGTTGAGATCTTTTTTAAGGTATTGATGGTAATGTAATTAAAGTTTTTTTGTGTCTTTAGGAACTCTCTCTCTCCCCTTCTATTGTAATTGCTCACTCGCTTTTGGATAGAGAGTATGACTCATCTTGCTCATCGTTATTGATTTTTTTTAGTATTGTTGGATTTGTGTCATTAAGATTTTTAATATGATATCAGTGGTGTCGCAATCAGAATTTCAATGTGCTTTCAAGATATTTTTTTTCTTTTTTCTCTCGTATCTCTTTTCATCGTAATTAATTTGTGTAATTTGAAATGTCATGTTTTCACTAGCAACTACTTTAAATATCATACATATACCAAACAGTGCAACTTTTCATTTTTTTTTGGTCTTATTTTGCCAATGTTTTTCTCAAATGCCTTTCTCGTTAATGAGTGAATTAGACAACAGCTCATATATAGATGATACTTTCTTTCTCATAAGATGTTTTTATTAAACCTTAATATTATATTAAAATAATGTTTTTATTTAAATTTTCTTCCCCTAAAATATTATAACTCGGATTAATTCTCGGACAAGTAAACCAACCCACAACCCATGTCTTTGACGGTCATCTCTCAAGTTAGTTCCTGTACCTTGAATTCAATGTAAGGTGGTTGATATTTTCCCGCGGGCTATCTCATTTTATCTGCAATCATGGAGCTATGAAAAATATAAAACAATCAAGTCCGAGATAAAGATTGGGAAAAAAAAAAAAAACACAGAATTAGTTGTTCAAAGTTGATTTAAAGAGATTTTTATCTTGCTGACGGAAAGTTAGGCGCCGTTAGGTCCAAGAATACAAGTTACCATTAATAGAAGAACACATCAAAGATTTGGCCAAGCAGAAATCCATTTTTAGCATATGTCGGCACTGTGATTTGTCTAATGCGATTATGTCCAGAAGTTAACATCTTACAATCCAACCGTCATCTAACACGTCTCCAGCTGATCTCCACTTGAAGAATTATCCAATGGCAGTGTACCAAGACACAGTGGATTCCTTGGTGGCACAAGAACAGCCGTCCTTGAATTGTAACATAGACGTCGGCTTCCTGGATCTTGCCTCCTCTGTGGTAGGGAGAGTTCGGACTCGGTGTGTACTTGATAATTAAGTAGTTTTTTAAAAAGATAATTTAAAAAAACATTTTTAATTATAGTTTTTTAAAAATAGATTAAAAAATTCATGTTGGTTAAAATGATTATAAGATGAATGTAAAAAATACATGCAAAAGGAATGTAAAGTATATTTCTATAAATAAAAAATGTGTTATTTTAATTTCCATAAAATAAAGGTCTAATATATATATATGCACACCACAACGCAAAAAAAAAAAAAAACAAAAAATATTTTATCAACTAAATAATTTTTTTTTTTTTGTAGTTAGATAAAGAAATTAAACATAAACCACCTCGGTGCCAAAATCATTACAAAGCAAAATAAAAGCCCACGAGGTGGGCAGGCAAGGCTAAAAAAAAAAAAAATCGAATA
>Ga0325410_1009964_pt1 | contig 10082 bp, 7 predicted proteins | sample PopdelMetagenome_16_FD_206182 | JGI IMG/M metagenome (GOLD analysis project Ga0325410, IMG submission 206182) | Populus deltoides microbial communities from Bellville, Georgia, United States - Xylem-PdIQD-R3 | ecosystem: Host-associated > Plants > Phyllosphere > Stem > Wood/Secondary xylem...
CAAAAATGCTGGGCTACAAGAAACACATAGAACCAGCCAGCTTTTCTAGTTTAGTTTACACTTCTAAAACTTCCCTCTCCTTTTCTTTTTCAAGTTAGTGTCTGTAAACTCAATCCTATTTTTTTAATTAATTTAAAAAAAAAAAATTAAATAAATATTTTTTAAATGTTATTTAATAATTTTAATGTGTTGATATCAATAATAATAAAAAATATAAAAATATCATTTAATTTGATAAATTTTTAATTGAAATACTTTTGAAAAGTATTACACGCATGTCTCAATACCAAACACACATGCATTTAATAAAAAATATATTTTTTCCAACTATATAGGTGCCATCGGAAGACTTAGTAAAGGTTGGTTCATGTTTATTTTTAACAATAAAAGTAGGTACATGCTAAGAATATGTCTAAATTGATTTGGAATCTAAGCCCAATATATATATATATATATATATATATATATATATATATATATGTGTGTGTGTGTGTGTGTGTGTGTGTGTTTTTTTTTTTTTTTTTTATTGTCAAATATAAAGAACTACTAAAACATAAAATAGTGATTTGGGATTTAAGCCCAATAACATTGCTCAATCCTCAGCAAATGATTTATTGAGATGTCAATTAGGCAAATTACATGGTTAAGAGCCAAAAAGATTAAAGATACATTAAATGAGTTAATTCAAGATATTTATGTCAAATTAAGCATTAAAATTAAAATAATGGATGATCAAACTTTACTTAATGTAGTCCATGCAAAGAAATGAGCTGGTTCTTGGGTTTGAGTCATGCAAATTAAGCTTATTTTTCTAATATACAGTTTAATGTTAATGGACATAACTTCTGATCTGACCGTTGGATTGAGTTTAAAGTTTTTTGTTTTGAAGATTTTAAAGGCCTTGTTTCCTATAAAATTAAAATTTTAAAGGGATCAGACACCCGAAAAGCTTTTCTGTAAAGCCCAGAAGTTAATATTCAAGATTTGCAGTATTTCCTAGTTAATATAGGATTTTTTTTCTATTTTATTTACAACTCTTTTGTTATTTTTTCAGTCTTGTTTAGAAAGTTTTATCTAGTATAAATAAGGTTATTTAACTTGTATTTAGGATTTGGGGTAATTTTGATTTCAAAAATAATATTGTGTGTGTAAAAGGTTGCTCATACTCTTAGTTTTCCATTGAATTCTTCAAAACTTATCAAAACTTATCAAAGATTACTTCTTTGTGACGTTCATCCTTATAACTTCAATTCTTGGTTTGTTATAATCAATGAGTTAGAGTTTTCATCCAATAACTATGGTTCATTGGTTCAATTGATCATTGAATCATGTTTTTTTTTTCAATCTAATTTTAGCTTTCTTAGGTTATGTTCAATCTTGATTATGCATTTTAGGGTTCTTACACTCTGGGTTTATATTAATTGGTATCAGAGCTTAATACTAAAATTAAGTTTTATGTGTTTTGTTCTCTAGTTTAGCTTAATGTTGCATTTTCATTGAATTATATATATATATATATATATATATATATAAGTTATATGGTATTTAGTTTATGCTAAAATTTATATATAGAAAATAAGATTAGATCACAAATTCCGATGGATTAAAATCAATTTTGTCGAAATCAGTAGCCTTAGAAAAATTCCATATATAAATTATTTTTATTAAGTTATCTTATTTTGAATTCAAATTCTTTTCCACATGATTTTAACTTTCATGGACTGTGATCAATCTTGATTATGAGTTTTATCCTACCTTTCGGGTTCACAACAAGATGATAAATTGAGATTTGGTCCATCTTTTACTAGTAATGTTCTAAACTAGGCTCAAAGCCACAACGAGGAGGGTGAATTAGGTTGTCAATTAAAAAATTAATTTAAACTTAAAGCAAAATATAACTTAAATGATCAATCCAAATAAAAAAAAATCAAATATCAATAGAGACAAACTTAAAAACTTATTTTTTAAATTGGCAAGACCGATTTTGGTACTGGAAAAATTCTTATGTTTTGGGAATTTCGTTCTTATTTTGTGTTTTTTTAGATTTGTTGGTATGGAAATCAATTTCTAAATAAATTAAAAGTTATTTGGCAAAATTCTCTTTACAAGATCTTGATATTTGAAGTTGAAAGTCATTATTGTCTCAAGATTTTTGTTTGAAGTATAAACTGTTATCATGACACTTCATATATCCATGCCTTGCTTCTTTGATAATTTCATTTATTTATTTAATTATATATATATATATATATATATATATATATATATATATATATATATATATATATATATTCTAGCTTTTATGCATTTCTTAATTTTGTATTTAATATTCATTTAGCTTAAGCAATAATACATGTTTCATACAAGCATATTATATATAAATTTAAGCATATCTTATATAGGCATTCAAATAAATAAATGATTATCTCATCATTAAGAAACATAAAGATTCAAGTATGATATCATAAACTTTAAGCATATAGGATAAATCAAGTTAAATTTTGAGTTTAAGATAATTTGACTTTTAAATGTAAAATAAGTTAAATATCAACTTTTTTAAAAAACTTAACTTTTAAGTATAAAGCAATTTAAACATTAAGTTTAAAACAACTTAACTTTTGAGTATAAAATCAATTAAGTACATCTCTTCAAGAGTATTTTTAAATCACTTAGTTACAACTCATTAATTATATCAACTTGCACATGAATACCCTCAATCATGACAACATATGTATTTCTCCTTATACTGTATGTAATGATGATATAAATATAATGCTACAAAACATATATCAAGTGCATATCCTTATTAAAAGATATCTTAGAGATAAAAGATCAACCAATTCAAATTATTTATTCCATAAAAGTATAATTAAGATAATCACGAGGAAATATAAAGTCAAATATTATATACCTTTTTTCAATAAATACATATCACAAATCATTAAAAGGATAAGAAATTTATACCATGACTCTTTGATAAATGATAAGTCGTTAAATGCTCTTTCATTGTTTCTTTTTTTATTTGACTGCTTCACCATGTTTGAGATAATTTATAATGCTAATTTCAAGAACTTTATGCATATCTTAAAAACATTTCACAATATGATATCAGTAATACCAACTAATATATCCATTATTTCATTATTCACTTATTCTTATAAAAACATTATTCAAATCATCATTTATCAAAACATCATTTTTTTATGCTAATTTAAGACATCCATGTAAAACATAGACATAAACATACATTAAACAATATCATTCATGTATTCTGTTATCATCAAAACCTTACATAAACATATATTAAACAACATCAATTATATATTATGTTATCATTAGAATTATACAACATTAATCATATATTTTGTTATCATCAAAATATTTAGATTATTGGTGTGCATCCATATAACAAATATGCCTATATGGGATCATGTAGATCCAACCCAAGTTCTCTCATACATCAAGGAAGGATATCACCCATAAATATATTCTCACATATCGATATGGAAAAATAAAAATTCACATAAAAAATAAATTATTGTTGTATTTTTATTTTTAAAATAATAAGGATTTGTGTGTTAACAACTTTGCTTATATGCTTGTTAACGTACTTAACAATGACCAAATGGTTCATTTATCTCAAGTTGGCTTTAAAAATAATAAAAAAAATTATTACACTAGAATCATAATATTATAAAAGAAACATTTATTATATTTCTTAAAATAACTTTGAGTAAGTAAGAGTTAAATCACATGCCAAACAATCTTCATAGCCATATGTCAACATCCTTGAACAATATTTGATAATGGTTCATTTATTTTGAGTGGACTTTATGGACAACAAGAAAAATATATATGCAACAAAATATATCAATAGTTATCATACATATAGAGTAAAAAAAAAAAAACCAAACTCATGGTCATATATCATATTCCACCATAATTAATAGTTCACAAAAATTAATGATATATCAAAACCATTAAAAAAATACAAAAAACTTTATTTAGGATTTAAGATTGATTTTTGAAAGGTGCTAAAATCGAGTCAAAGCTACTGAAATTAAAATAAAAGATGGTGGTGTGTAGGGGCCATGTGTGGGCAGAGACTGGTGGTTGAAAACTAGGCATGCATGACTCACGCGCCTCTATAAAATCCTAAAAAATCACACAAACAATCAGATTTGTGATGATTTGATTTGGTGAAGATAAGGGATCTTAGTTGAGGTTGGTGGTATAAGCTATGGATTTAAAGAAGAGGGAAAACAAGATAGTGGCCAGGTATGACTTTTTAAGTGATTGGTGGTTAATCTATAAGGAGAAGGAGATGGGTTTTCGTGCTGCTAGAAAAGCTAGCATTAATGGACAATGGTTGATTGCTTTCCACCACCCATCACTTGTAGAAATAATTTCTAATTCACTACTCCAACCAACACCAGTTTCAGCAATTAATTTTTTCCATATCCTCTAATTGTTTTTTGTATCATCATATTTGTTTTTCAATTATGCATTGGTGAAAGCTTGGTCTATATTTTTCTTGAAAGTAGTCATAAGAAATTTCCAACCAACTTTATCAAAATGATTATTTGATCTTATTCTATTCTCAATAGCTTTGATATAAATATCACAAAAATTATGCAATATGTTTTTAGTCCAAGAAGTTTTATCATGACTTTTAGAACCTTTCATTGCTTTGTTTAATAAGTTGGTTTCTAATTTAGTTGAATTAGAGGCTTAATTATATAAAATATTGAAGTTTGATAAGCACTTAGGGATTTGATTGAAGAAATTCAAAATCAATGACCAAACCATAAAAGGCGCGGGGCTTCAGAGACTTAAATCGGCAAAATCATGGCCCAAATTGAAGACAATTGAAAGTTTGATGGTTAATTGAATGTCAATTTTTATAAATTAGAAATAAAGAACCAAATCAGAAAAGATGTTGAACTTTGGGGATGACAATTGAGTTTAATAAGGGTGGAATTGCATGGAATTAAAAGTTGAGAGGCAATTACATGTATAATTAAGAGCAATTGAAAAAACAGGGACTAAATTAAAGTTTGTCAAATCCTAAATAAAAAACCCTAGTTTTTATAGTTTAACCTAGACGATACATCACTTAGATTTAATGAAGGGATTGAATGACTCGTTTTTCGGCCATTGTGTATCATTTTCTTTACCAGCTTTGGCTGATCGAGTAAGCATCTTCAGACGAATGAATATGGCATCTTTAACCACCTTGGGGATTGTAGCTACCACTATTTAACTAAGAAACATCCTTTTTATAAAAAAAAACTATTCTCATCAAACATTTACATCCTATTTTCTTCAATGAACTCAACAATATCTTATCCCTGATCAATCATCACTGCATTAACAGATTATAGGTTGATCGAGTTGACACCTTCAAATGAGTAAATGTAAAGTTACAAATCTTTAAATCAAGCAAGGTTAGATCCAAATAAAAGATGTGCACCCCCTCTACCAACTTCAAGTGGTAGAAAACAATAATGACTTTAGAGTTGCTCTGACGAGGCTTCGAAAGTGGGTAACTCAGTCATCAACCCATTATGCAAAAACCACTTATTTTTTCATATGTTCACACTTCAAAGCTTCTTATAAGGTTTTTATCAAGAGCTTAAAATCTTTCTCTCAAGATTAAAAGGCTAGAAATAGCTCATTGCTCTCTAAGTCAAGTAAAACCGTCAGAATCCTAAAAACCAAAACCATCATTGCAAAATTAGTCAAGTACTGAGCTTGCAGCTGTAAAGATTTGTCCAAAACCCTTATATTTTGATTAGAGGGACAAGTATTGATTAATAATAATCAATCTTTGATTGAATCCATAAAAAACATAGCAAAACCTTATAAATACCTTGGAGAATTAGGAGAGAGAAAAAGAGAAAAAACAGGGGAAAAAAGCAGAAGAGAAAGTAAAAAGAAAGAAACTTAGTTGTGAAGGTTCATGAGCCTAGCACAAGAGTTTTTTTTTTTACTTTGGAAGGTTTGAAATATTTTTAGAGGTAAAGTTTTGCAAAAGAGAGCAAAAAAGGGTAGTAGTCACTGTTTCAATCTTTGAAGGTATAAAAACCTAATCTAACCTAGCAGGCTAGCAAGTGATGTCCATGATGCATATATTTTGCTCTTTCTTATATGTTTTGATGACATTTTGTACTTGTTTTGGTGTATTGTGGAGTTAAGTTTCTATCTTGATTAATGCATGAAAATGTTGTTTTTATTTGTTTAATGCTGCTTTGAGTTGGTTGTTAATGTTATATGGATGTTTATAAACTGTTTGAATGTTGTTTTTACTGAGATGGTAGGAGTCGCCACCTAGTTTATGGTAACTAGAAAACTCTAACTAGTCTTCAAAAGTTCTAAGTCAGGGGTTAATTATGCTAAAGGTAAGATAAACATCACCCTAAACGATTATACCTAATACAAGCTACATTGTTCTTGTTTTATAATGATTAAAATACCTATTGCGCTCACGCTAAAATTTGTTTAAACTATTATATGCATATTTGGTAAAGGCTATTAATCATAAACAAGTGGTTTAAGACCTAGGTCTGGCTACAAGGATTTACTTTTAAAATTATACAAAGTAAAAAAAATAATTCTTGGATTCAAAATTGAGTTTCTAGAACCGTAAAAAATGACCTAGAATAAGGCAAAACAATATCAGCATGTGCTTCTCATGCACTTATAGTTTGAGTTGTAGGTTTGGTGGTGGTGAATGCTCCTCACACGCTACTATTAGCTTGTGAAAAAACCATAAAAGTATTGGGATTTTAAGAGAAAATTAAGGTTATGACTTTTAGGATTATTTTTTAGATAAATTGGATGAATTTTTACTCGTGTTTATGGATAATTTAATAAGAAAAAGGGTAGATTTTAGTGTGATTGTCAGGTTAAAATTTAGGATTGTCATGGCTTGATTCTGGTTTGTAAATAAAGGATTTTCTTTATCATTCTTAACGAGAGAGATTGAGGTTGATCTATAGTGTTTAGATGAATAAAAATAGGAGAAAAATCCAACCGGATAGTGGTAGAGGCTAAGAATTTTAAGGGTTGCTAGATTGGTTTTCTTTCTTTTTTAAAAGGAATCAGGGCTTGTCTGTTGGTGAAGGTCAGGTGTGTGGTAGTAGGGTGGTTGAAAAGAGGGGCTAGCCAGTAAAAGAAAGTTGTGGCTGGTCTATCGTGGTTGGCTGAAAGTTAATGGGAGAGAGAGTGGCTAAGGTTTGGTTTGTTATCTGAGGAAGAAGATGAAAAATGTTGTTTTCTCTGTTTTTTTTTTTGCACCGTGTTCTCTCTTGAATTTTCCTCTACTTTTCACTTTAATTTCTCATGAATTTTTTGATGTATGCTTCTATGAAAAGTTTTTTTAAAACTGTCTATCTATATATAGACTACTCAACAAATATTTTACTTTCATCCTGATCTTTTATCTACTGATCTCGTATCTTTACCTGCCAATCATTTTATCCCTCTATCTCTTGATCCTTTTTTTAAATTGTTTAGGAGAGACTCAAACTATTTTTTTTTTTGTTTTTTTTATTTTGGACCCTATTTCTTCACCTGATTATCATTTTGCTCCCTATTTTTTTTTATCTTTTTTTTTAATGTGGGGTAAAATCGGTTATGACTATTTTTTAGAACAAGAATCTTATAAGAAGGGGTATTGTTACAAAAGCTTGTTGAATAGCTTTGGAAGAAATCAATAGTAAGCTTTTAGTAGAAGAATGAAGGCAATAACAGCAAGCAATATAACAGACATGGTAGCAGTGGTAATTGCATTATAACAACAACAATTAGAGTTAACTAGTAAAGAATTAACACGTGGCTAGTTAATTAGCCGTTGATAGTTAGTTAACATGTTATTTAGATAACAATTACAGGAAAGGAATTCGTTGTATATTGTAATAGAAACATGAAAGGCAAGCAATAAAGAATTTAGTTTATGTATTACATCTTTTCAATCTATTCTTCATTCTCTTTTATTCTATACTCTTTTCTTCAATCTATACATTACTTTGTTTAGGAATACCTTAACATAATTATAGCGACGGTCTTTCATACTATGAAAAGGGAAAATATAAAAGTATTATCTTCAAAATACAACAAACATTTATGATTTTATTAGGAAGGGTTTTTTTGTTTAAACTATTGTTGGAATGGTGATTTGCTACTTATTTACTAATGATGAATAATCATCAAATAAAATCATAATTATCTTTTACTAGTATGAATTTACTTTGAGTATGATAATAATGGTTAATTAAGGAACCTAATTCCTTTTTATTATTTGGTGAGCCTCTTTATTCAATTTTAACGGGTAACAAAGCCTTATCTCTAATTAACTAAACAATTAAAAGAATTGGTTAACAATCACTACTCATATAAAACAATGAAGCTACTCTTTAATTCTTACAGTCTTTACACTGTCTCTTACTAAACAACTAAAAGAACTAGGGTGGTAGTCACTGTTTATATGAACAATGAAGCTGCTATTTAATTCTTGCATCATTTTTGCTTACTTGAATCTATTTTGATTTTCAATGCTTGTTTTTTTTTTTGTTATATTTGTTTGTTGTTTTGTGCATAGTTATCAGACACTGCCTAGCCCAGCAGGTTAACCCGGGATCCGGGGTCTTGACCAGGTCTATTTCATTCAAAACTCGGGCCTGCATTTGGCCTAAAAAAACCATTTGAGTCACCGGGTTAGCCTAGGACCCAGGTGACTTGACAGAACCCGGTAGAGATCTTTTAAAAAATAATTGTGTTTTTTCAATGTGGAATTTGAAGTTTATTAATATATATACCCTATATTCATAGGAAAAACATTTTGTTTTTTCAATATGGGATAAAATTTTTTTTATTTAAATACTTAAACTTAAAAGGATAAAATAATATTTTTTTAATATGAGATAAAAAAACCTTTTAAAATAATCTTTTAGCATATATTTATATGGATTATTTCTTAATTTTTTTTATATGAAATATTAAAACCTCAAATAATTTTTTTAATTTTCCCGAGTTGACCATGGTTAATCTGTGTGACCCGGAATCCGGTCTCTGGATCAGGTCAATTCCAGACAGGATTTGATAACTATGATTTTGTGGTGTACTAAATGAGAGAAGGTCATAAGTGTTTTTTTTTTTAATTGAAGTAGAAAGATTAACTTAATTTTGATATGTAAAAGTGACATGAGAATTTCTTGAATCATTGAAAAAAAAAAAAAAAGAGGATGGGAAGTTAATAAATTCATGCATGGCATCATTAATTAACGGAAACAACTAGAAGACAACAATCACGGTCCATTGACTGCTAATGGGTTTTTCTTTTCTTGTTAGATTATTTGCATAGATATTTAAAGACAGAGTCAAAAGTGACAGTTAAGAATCGATCACCCTCAATCCTAGGCTGAGACTGTGCTTCATTAAAATCCGTCGACCTACCATGTCCCTTTACAGAATAGTGACTTTCACCTTCTTTCTGATATTTCGGATCACCACATGACCTTTTCTCAGCTACCTCAAATCGAACTGCCAATCTTTTTTGCCTCTCTCTCTCTCGAGCTATCTCAAATTGTTTTGAGATTCAACGACAATCCACCCGAACCGAAAGAAAGAAAAAGGAAGGACAAGAAAAGCCAGGACACAAGACAAACCTAGTTATTCCTTTTCTTTTTCTTTTTGTCTTTGCTGAGCTTTTGTTTGTGGATTGTGGGTCTTTTATTTGTCTCTCGTTAGGTGGAGTCTGCACAAAAATATTTCTTGGCCTTTTCTTGCCTCTTTTCTTCGACGCGGCAAAAGTCAAGTGATAAATTAACTTTGCTCCCATTTTGGATTCTCTTCAGTCTTTTTTCTTTCTTTCTTCGATATAACAAATTCTTACCAGTAATCTTTCTATCGTCGATTTTTTTTTCTTGGGTTCAAAGTTTATAAATTTGTAGTCCGTTGTTATAGATGTACTGCCGATCTTAAAGTTGATGTCTTTGGCTATTGGAGCTACATCAAGTTTGAGAAATATGGGGTTTGATGACGACAACAAGAAGAAGAAGGAAGGAGGAGAGAAAAGTGTT
>Ga0325410_1009967_pt1 | contig 10080 bp, 6 predicted proteins | sample PopdelMetagenome_16_FD_206182 | JGI IMG/M metagenome (GOLD analysis project Ga0325410, IMG submission 206182) | Populus deltoides microbial communities from Bellville, Georgia, United States - Xylem-PdIQD-R3 | ecosystem: Host-associated > Plants > Phyllosphere > Stem > Wood/Secondary xylem...
TTGTTAGCAAAGTCGGTTGATGCTGAAATATGTTATGCATTGAAAAGAAGGGCACAATTAAAGTGACAGAACTTTAATATTGTATGCATTCAACCTTTTCTTAATGCATGAATGGAGGCAAAGAATCCCACAGTTGGCAAAAATCCACCTATATAGTTTCTGTCATTTTCATGCATGAATTATAAGATATGGATTAAAAGTAGGAGAACACATGAGCACCATATACTTTTGAGGTTGAAAATAGCTGTCTACAAACATTTTTTGTGAAATAATATACAGTATAAAACTCATTATTTTTTGTGGTCGATGTAGTTTGCAGTGAATCTATTGAGATTTTGGAGCAATATTGAATGAACACAGATCTAGAATGGCCACAAACTTAGCAAACACAGAACTATATAGGCCAGCGAGGGAGATTGTCTGCATTACTAGAATTAATCTATATATTGCTCCACCCTTTGCAAATTCACCAGCTACGTGACCCAAGTTCATACACAGATGGCGCATATATATATATATATATATATATATATGTGCATGTCTTGAGTATATAAAACACGATCTTGCCCAGCAGTTTAGCACAGAAACCTGCAAGTCCGACCGGGATTGATCATGCATGTGTCTAACCTGCAAGCACAACACCTATGAATTTTAGCATATATAGTTAGGATTGCATTCTACTTGACCCTAGGTTTTTAACTTAGCATGGCTATCCGACCTAGATATGGACTCGGAAAAGACTAGGATCATTGAGTTACTGGGTTAGCATGTGAGTTATTAGGTTAATTTTAGTTGATCATTTTTATTTTATTGACTTTGTGTTTTTCTTTTTTTTTTTCTTGTGTTGATTTGATTAATTTGTTCATATTAACTAGGTTTTTTCGGATTAATGTTTTATCTAGGTCAGCTACAAACCTAATTTTAATTAAATCAATTAAATCCAGAGCTTTAAATTTTTTAAGTTATTAAAGGTGTTTGGAATTGTAATAAAAATTAATTTTTAAAATAATTTTTTTTGAAAATACATCAAAATAATATATATTGTTATTTTTTAAAATTTATTTTTAATATTAAAATATTAAAATAATAAAAAACATAAAAAAATTAATTTAAAATAAAAAATTAAAATCTTTAAAAACTCCAATTAAAACGTAGGACAAACACCCTATGTTAAATGCGGTTTAACAATTAAGAGTTTTTTTCGATCGAGTAGAGCAGAAAGAATCTCACAAATTAACAAGTAATGGACTTCCGAAAAATTTATGAATAGGGAGTTTTGAATCGCCTCTAATTAATTAATATTGTACAATTTAATTTGAGCCAAAATAATGCAATAGGGTCTAATTTGAACAAATAACAAAAGTATAAGGATCAAAAGTAATTCTTAGCATGCTTTAGAGTTTAGACACTGAAGATGCGGCGAAGTCAAGTGAAATAAGGTTCAGTTCGTGGACAGCAATGTATCATCAACAACGAAAGCAAAAGAGAAACCTCAAAATTTCTAAAAATTAAATTAAATTAAAATTTAATTGAACTGAAAATAATTAATGAAAAAAACTGTAAGTGTTGTGATTGTAAATGAACAAGGAAGGATAATCGATTTTAATGCGAACCAAAATGAGACTTAATAATGACCCCTCGAAGCTTTCTACCTCTCCTTTAGTCTCTGTAAGTGCTGTGATTTTTTCTTGTAACTTATTTCAAAATTTTAAGAATCATTTTGTTAATTTTTGAAAATACTAATTTGTTTTTTTCAAAAACAGAATGGGATTAGTCAAATGATGTCTAATCCTCCAAGAAATGAAGGGTCTTCAGCGGATTCAAGCATCAAGTCCAGTGCTTTTGGAAATCATACTGAGAGGTCTAGTTATTTTTTTTTTAATGTTAATTGTTGTTGATTTTTAATTATATTTAATGGGTTTTGATTACTTTATTTGTTCTATAAATTAAATAATTCTTTTTGTTATTTTATATTGATTTTATAGGAATTTTGATGTAGTAAAGGATTCCATGGACTTGGCAATATCTTTGAACAAAACTGAATCTTTGGATGCTGTACTTGATGATTTCTCTGAGGTAGATATAGATGTAAAAAGTTAAGAATTTGTAATTAATTTTGTTGTTTAAGTACTGATTTGATGATGAAAATTGTGGTTTTTAGGGTTATTTTAGTCTTTCGAATGAAAATCGGAAGAAATTGTTGCTTGTGCTTGCAAAAGAGTATGATCTTAATAGGAATCAAGTTCGTGAATTGTTGAAGCAATATCTTGGACTTGAACTTCAAAGTGGTGAGGCTTTTGCTGGATATGTTAATATTGGTGTGTTAGTGTTGAGGTTTGTTTGGATGCTTTTCTGAGATTGAGGGGTATTGATGTTTTGATTTTCAGGTAATGAAGGTGAAGCGAGTAATGTTGATGATGGGAGTGTGTTGTTTTCTGCTTTCTATCGGATTGAGAAAAACTTGAGACAAGCTCTTAAGCCGACGTATGATGTTCTTTTTGAACGGTTTAATAATCATACTGGGGGTTTGAAGTTCTTGTCGATTCTTCGAGCTGATATCTTGTCCTTTCTCGAGTAAGGTTATTTTTTTTCCTGCATATTTGCATGGATTTTTGGTTCAGATTTGGATCTGTTTAGAATGTCATGTTATTGGCAACATATATCTATTAGAAACTTTATGGAAAAAGGGAAAAGAAAACCTTTGCTTCTCATTGGGTTGTCTTTTGAAGGGTGTTTGGCAGTGCAACCAATCTGTTTGCCTAAAATTTGAAAATTTTCTTGTTGCTTAAAATTAATTTTTTTAGTGTTTTCATATCGTTTTAATGTGTTAATGTCAAAAATAAATTTAAAAAAACAAAAAAAAACATTATTTTAATGCATTTCCGAGCGAAAAACATAATCTCTATCATACTCCCAAACAAGCCCTGAGTATACTGGATGTTGAACATAGAAATAACCATAAACACTGTTGTCAAAGTGTAGCAGGTTCTACCTTTTCATGCTTTAACGTTACACTCGCAGCAGTTTTACACAATTCCATTCCCTAGCTAATGAAATGGTTCTTTGTACAAGGTCTTGCAAATTAACTCCCAGTTAGGATGCATAATTTTTTTCATAAAGAAACTTTTGGTTGATCATTATTGTTAGTTTGTTACTGATGGTATTAACTTTTTAATATAAGCTAAATTCTTGGAGTACCAACCACAATATACAATGACGGATCAAAATTTCCTTCATGGATTCTTTATGGATGCAGACATGAAAATATTGTGTCTTTGCGAGCATTAGAATACTTCTTAAAGGAGAAACTTAGTACTTGGCTTAGTCCAGCTGCATTGGAGCTTCACCAGATTACATGGGATGATTCTGCTTCTTTGCTGGAGAAAATTGTGGCTTATGAGGTGTGATTCCTTGACCTGTCTTGCACTACTCATGGATGTAATTGTTTCTTGTTTAGGTTGTGCATTTTCTAATGGTGTTGTTTCATCCAGGCTGTGCATCCAATCAACAATCTTTTGGATCTTAAAAGAAGGTTGGGCATTGGCCGCCGTTGTTTTGGGTATTTGCATACATCAATACCAGGTTAGCAAATCTTCTCACTGCTTGTGTGGACAATCCAGTTCATCTACCTTTTTCCCTTAACATTTGGTTAATGTTATGGATACAGGTGATAGAAGGTCTATACCTCACAGCATCAGACCAATTATTTCACTTCCTTTGAAATTGATATGCGATATTAAATGTTTCATAAACTGTTTCATATCCTGCACCCATCACTGATGAAATTTTTTAATGGAGATTACCCTTCCCAATGCAAGAAAGGCAGAAACCTCACAAATGAAAATAGTGTTAATCAGCCTCTTTAGCAGTAAATTTGAAGTGCATACATTGAGTCAAGAGCTTGAATCTGTCTCAAGCAAATTATAAAATGTTCACCAGAAATCATGGGACTAGATTGATACATTATGAATTGGAGTTATAGCATCTATGCATGAAACTGTTGCTTCTGGGTTTTTTAAAAGAACCTTTAACTATGTACTTGCTGTGATAAAAAAAAATTGAATTTCTTTTTAGGTGAGCCCCTTATTTTCATAGAAGTTGCACTTCTGAAGAATGTGGCTCGGACAATACAGGTTCGTTTCACAAATTGAAGTTTCCATTTCCCCTTAGTGTATTGCTGACAATTTCTTAAATTCTAACAGGAAGTTTTGTGGGACGATCCTTCCATACCTGAACCTGAGGCCACATGTGCATTATTTTATTCTATATCGTCTACTCAGGTAAGAATAGTTAACATTGCCTATCCTCTATTGATTTCAGATTGAAGGCATGTCGGGTTGTGAAAATTTGGTTCACTGATGGTTGATTATCAATTATGGCATGCCTAAAGTCTAATATACTACTACACCATGTATTTCTGCTCTCTTGTTGCCTGAGCCTTTGCCTTTGCCTTTAGTTGAACTAAACTTTCCAGTATATCTTTTGTGAGAGAAAACATTCACCCTGCCCTTGCATTGAAGCTTCTTCTTCTTTCCTGATGATGTGCCCTATAGTAGTTGCTGTTTTTTGTTTACGATATGCACCTTTTACTAATGTGTACATAGACATGATGGTTGTAACTTACAAGTGTTTTTCAGTGTGCATGAGTATTTACTGATGACAGCAATTCTTTATCAATAACAGAGTGTTGAACAATGAACTTTGATTATCTGCTTCCTTTTCATCTGATTACATACTTACAGAAAGTTGACAGCCTGGCTTGGCAGGGATCAATCTAGGGAAGTTTCTTATTAAACGTGTGATCACATTGGTGAAAAGAGATATGCCACAAGTATCTGTAAGTATTTTTTTTCTCATTCTCATCCTTTTAAAATTAAAATTCCGGTATCTTTATTCGACAAAATTTCCTTTAAACCTTGTTGCTTCAATAGAGTGAAGAATGGAATGTGTTTGTTAAGACTACATTTTTCTGCTCATTCAAAGTCACTTGATATTAGTAGCTTTGTTGGAAATGAAGAAGTTATAATTAATCCTTGCTTTTTCTGGAATTTCATGGTTAAATAAGGTATTTTGTCTTGTGAGATTCTATTAGTTGCTGACATTTTTCATTTATTCTACAAAGACATTTGCAACACTAAGCCCAATCCCCGGATACATGCAATGGTTGCTATCTAAGCTGGCATCTCAATCAGTACTTGCTAAAGGGGACAACATGGAGCAACCAGCAGGTGGATCTGGTTCCACTTTTCAGGAGAATTTACTTGAACCAGATGAAGAAAGAAAGCTCATGAATTCTGCTCCGTAAGTTTCTATTTGTTATCGTCTCTTCAAATTTTGATTATTCTGTGGTTTGTATCCTTGAGAGAGTCTTTTCCCCAATAGCATCTGGAATAGTATTCTTATAAAACTAAAAAAATGTCTCTCACAGGCTGCTTCAAAGTTTCCTCTTTTTTCTCGCTTCTAGGTCATACTCAAGCATCAATCCTTTCTAAGATGCAATTTCCTATAATTTGTTTTACCATCCTAACACATATTAGACAACTAATTCCCTCATTCAGCAATTTATTTTTTCATCTCAGTTCCACTTTTGCACCATCATGCTCCACTATTTTCCAACTGAAGCAGATTCTAAAGAGTCCTAAACGTTTTCTTTTACCAAGGGCTTTTAGCAGTTTTTTACCAGCATGGAAAACAAATATACACAGATTTTGCAAATATGTCATACATTCTGATAATTTAGGTGATCAGAAGCCTGCCACCTAATGAAGGCAGTATAATCCTCTTATATTGTACAACAGTACTTTGTGTTGAAAGAAGCTGTTAGAATCTCATTGAACAACATTGAAAGGTGGCAGGTCCAGTCTCCAGCAGATAAAATATGGATACATGATCCTTGTTGCTCTCTGTTTTCCTCAAAATTGCAGTGCTTTTGTACATGACATCTCAAAGGTCGTCTTGGACCAATCATCATGATATCATAGTCTCATCATAGTATCAACAGTTGCTTCTCTTATGTTTCTTAAAACTATGACTAATTAAGAACTTGCATCAAAATGCTATAGATGGATAACACACTTCAGTCTGTAGGGAGACTTGTGCTGGAAAAAATGGTATGGAAGTGATGCTGAACTTGCTGACATCAACAAACTATGAGTGGACCAGTTCAGCTGAATTACTCTCTGCCTTGAAGCCCCCTCTAATGCGGTTGTGTGCCAGGTAAGAGAACTTTAACATTTAAGTCTAATGAAACTGCTGGCCAGGGGCTTTGAATCCCCTGCAAAAGGTTATATTTCTAATTGAAAATGTCGAATGAACCAAATTGTCACAAGGCATGGCAGTTGAAGCAACATACAATATTGATTGAAATTGTAACTTTCTCTGCCTCTGGTGCATATAATTGTAACTTTCTTTTCCTTGCGTAAAAAGAACACTTCCTCATAAAGTTGTTCCATTTGTTTCATAGAAATGACAGGTCATGTGTAGTAAGGGACACGGAGGTTTAATAACCGGGTGTGGTGGAGGTGGCCTTATATTTCTCAGTTCTGGTGTTGGATAAAGCCTTAATTTTTTCATTTTATAAAATGCTATTGCAGGTACCTTCTCCAAGAGAAGAAGGGAGGAAAAGCTCTAGATTCTGTGGCAAATTTTCACTTGCAAAATGGATCGGTATATCATCTAACCTGAAATTTCTAAATTAGCAATTGAATCACTTTTAGCAATCACATCTACTGGCAGACCTGGTATGGTCTCACTTAATGTACTATATTTTCTTTTTGTTTATTTTTTTTATCGTGGGTTGATTTTGAAACCTGCAGATGTAGAGTTTGAAAACGCTCCCAGTGATTTTATGTGGTTTATCATCTAAAAGTTGGAAAGATTAGAAACAAAATGACCTCCAGGTTGAAAACTTTATGAATACTGAAGTTATGTATTGCAATGTGAAACAGATGGTTGAAAGATTAAGTTGGATGGCAGACCGGTCTGAGAAAGGTCTTCGTCAAAGTGGAGGTATCATGGTGAACTACATGTACAGGTGTGACTCTCTTCACAATACCAGCATTGTTTTCAGACTGCATGATTGAACAAAGGAAAGGCTGGTTCCACATATAATACTCACAGAATGGATTAGATCTAACCTATGAAGCACAGATGCTTCAAAATCCCTTACATTTCCGTATCGAGCCTGTTTCCATTTCGATAAATGATCCAATAGTTCTAGATACGTATGAAATTCTTCTAAAACACATTCAAAATTAATAAAATTGTAATTTCTTTTGGATACTTGGGATATTTAAAAAATGCTTATATAAATGTATCTGGGACCTCCCTGTTACTTCTTTAGTGCAGTTTCATCCATTCTTATATTGAAAAAGATAATATTTTGCATGTTTGAATTTTACAATATTAAACTAATGTACTTTAATATTGATGGACAATAACTGATGAATATTGCTGGTATAATTCCCTATCCACAATGTATCACATCCTCAATTCTCAAGAATTGATGTATCAAGGTATCTGTATCATGTCTTACCTATAGCTTGTATTCGTGTCTGTGCTTCCTTAGATCTAATATTTGACAGCTTTTACCTAGAAGACCTGCCCCATAATCAAACCAATAACAGTACCTTGTCTTGTTAATTTGCTACAAAAGGAATTGGTATTTTTTGACATTTTTTAATGGATTTGTGGTCTGATAATTTCTTATTTCGCTAAAGTTTCAACCTCAAATGACATGATATATTGAAAATGACTTGCAGGGTGGAGCACATTGAAGAATATGCTCAATCATATTTCAGAACTGGGCATATACATGCTTCGAGTGACGTTCGCCTCTATACCATGGTAACATGTTTTCCATATATAGCATGATTCTTCATTTTCGATGTATGAGCTAGTCAATCATGGAATCATCTGTGTTTTCAATAAACAATAAACCCTCATTTTGTTTACCCTCTGTGATTTGGTTATTGTCTGTAGCCACAGAAGGAACATGAGGCGACTGCAGATTAGCTTTGCAGGATAAACATCCAGTACATAATTTTGCTTCCAGTTTAGCTAGTTCTTGCATTTGTAGATTATTAAGAATACAAAGGAAGGGAAGCTCATGTCTTGCTCAATTTATGGTCTTGGATGAGCTTTGATCAAATAAGGTTCAAGAAGATGCCACACTCTGTTCCAGGTTGACAGAAGACGTCTTTCTTGTTGCTTCACTTCCTGTGTTTGTTTCTGTAACTTTGTATATTTGTTCTGCAATTTCCTTTTTATATGGAACAATAAACCAATAAAGTGTCAACAATGTACACGGATTGAATACTAGAAAGCATTACATTAAAAAGATATCTAGCGTAATCTTCATCAATTAACTTCATCAATTAACTCTTGTGTTCATATATTACAATAATTTGGTCTCCAACGCCTGCGATCGAACTTTGGAACCTTAACCATTCGAATGGCTATCATAGCTCATATCAGAAGGATATTTCTATTGCATAACATAGGAATATGGTGTAATCAGGCCAGAACACTGGATGGATTCAGACAGATACAACAACTGGTGCGTATAGATTGATCACTTCTCACTTTCTTTAGTGGGGCTCGTTTCGACAACATAATCTCTCATGAGGCTTGTGTTTGATTCATCAACTATCTGTAAAAAGGAGGCCAAAGAACCACGAAACAATAAGAAGAATTATCCATCATCATTTATCAATGGCAAGAAGCATCAGAAACAAAATGACTGAATTCTGACCTTCACTGATAATCTCTTCAAGTTGTCCCACTCAAAATCATTCTTACAGTACGCAGATCGAACCTACAGCAGCTTGCCATAGATTCAGTTTATTGTTGATCAATACATGCAGATGTGGCTGGCATTTCTGGTTAAAAAAAATGAAATTTTGAACAAGAATAAAAAGTGTGCTGACCTCTAAGATTCGCATAGCTGTAATGTGGACATGATGTTGTAATTTGAATCATAGGATTTGGGCACGTTTGAGAGAAAAAAGGATATAATGTTAGAGAGGAAGAATTAAGAACAGAAATAGAAAATTAAGAACCAATAAGAGATGTGTGGTTAGCATTACCCAAACCCTTATGCCTAGAAGATTCCCTCATCAGTTTAGCACAAAATTTGTCTCCATCATTCAAGGAATGCCTACTCAAAAACTCCATCAACTCTTCATATGCTTCGGGGCTATAGCTCTGCTCTGGGAAATAATTGTTAACAGATGAAATCATCCAAATAAACAATCATAAGCTTATAAACAAAACAGACGAAACTTCAGCAGCAAGGAAAGGAGGAACCTCTAGCTGTGCAGTGACAATTCTAACAGCAATGTAAGTGAAGAAATCATGCAGGTTTTTTGCTGCCTTTTTCTCTGGTGATGCTTCTCCAAATCCTACATAATACATCTAACAATTAAAACTTAAAAAAGATAAAGAAACACAAAGATGTATGTTTCTCTGTGTGACACCCACCAGGGACATACATCTTTTGGCAGTACAAGCGAGTTGGTTGAGTGGTTCTTGGTTTCTTGCACGGCCAAGAAGGATAAGCTTTGTTCCTGTAAGGTTTTGGTAAGAAAAAAGAGAGCTGAGAGAGTGACAGAACTGAAGAGGTTTCCATGCTTGCTGATAGAAATCTTAGTTTTGGTCTGAGAAGTGAAGATTTGGGTCCTGTTTTTTGTGATGCTTTGAGCTCAGGCTGAGACCACCCAAACTGATTCAAGCAACAAAAAAAAAAAAAAAAAAAAAATCCTATCTGCCTCAGCTTTGCTTCCAGTAGTTGATGCAAAAATATCTTACGAGTCCATCTGGAAAAGTGGTAAAATCTCTCTCAGTAGTCACACTTTCTTTCATATCCTCCAGGATCGAGCCCCACCACTGTTGTCTTAGGTGCAAAGGGAAGGTGCTCCTGCCAAATTGCACAAAACTACAAATCTGGACCAGGAAGAGTTATGTGGATAGCAATTGTGTCGCCTGTAGTTTTTAAAAAATTTAACCAAGTATTTCCATCCATATTTGATAGCAGATTCCATCCAAATTGTGGTTGTTGTTGGTTTTTTTTTTTTTTTTTAA
>Ga0325410_1009969_pt1 | contig 10079 bp, 5 predicted proteins | sample PopdelMetagenome_16_FD_206182 | JGI IMG/M metagenome (GOLD analysis project Ga0325410, IMG submission 206182) | Populus deltoides microbial communities from Bellville, Georgia, United States - Xylem-PdIQD-R3 | ecosystem: Host-associated > Plants > Phyllosphere > Stem > Wood/Secondary xylem...
AGTATTTAGTAGAATTTTTCAAATATCATAATTAATTGGATTGATGTGAGGCATATTTTTAAAATCGTTCAAGGAATAGGTTTAGTTTAATTTAATTTATTATTCATTATTTTACACTTGCTCGCATATTGCCTTAAAGTAAAGAAAATACGCATAAATTCAAAAAAAAAAACCTCAAGAACTTCATAAAATGCTGAATAGATATAGAATTATTTTAATATTTTCTTATTGACCATAATGCCCTTGATGTGTTGCAGGGATCTCCGTGAATAGAACAGCTACCGACAAGGGCGTCTTTGATCCGGGTCGTATGGGAGGGGGGTGGGGATCGTCGGCGGGGGCATTAATGTCATTTAGGATGGTGGTATTAAATTGCTAGGCATAGTGGGGGATAGCTGGTGTCACGTGAGTGAGCTTTCGAGAACGGGAGCCACGACGGGTCCACTCATTGGCATCCCATGAGAAATGAAAATTACCTTTTTCTCTTTTTTGTTCTCATAATTTTTCTTTTTAGGGAATCAGAAAAAAAAAAAGAGTTTTAAAAATACGAGAGACAAAAGAACCTATAAAAGGAGTATTATTTTTTAGAAATAATTTCTTTTTTTAATTTATTGGCCCGATGATTAGGAAGACAATCTTCGAATCACCATTATTATTTTTATTTAATTTGTATAAATATATCAGATCAATATATATATATATATATATAAAATATCTTATTTATATCAAGAATAGAATTCCAAACATCTAAATAAATCATTTTCTAATTCATTTAAGCTCTCTCATTCAAATTAAGCCAGTAACTTATCGGAGCTTATAATTTTAGTTGGATTTTAAATTAAACCGAATAAAAATTAACTGGATGATCAAAATTTAGTTTAATTTTTTATTAAAAAAATATTAAATTAATATCATTTTAAATTAAAATTAATCAAGTTAATCAGAGTTTAATAGCTTTGTTTGCAGCATATTTGACATGATAATACTACATTCATTCTTAATCATATTTTAAATAGCATGAAGTTTGTGTTTGGTATTTTAATGGCTATTATTTTTTAAAATATATTTATTTTAAAGATATATAATACATAGATAAAATGTACCAAGCTGACGTCTGCAAACACCCCCAACAAAATTGAAATCTGAAAAAAAAAACACTGAAAAGCGTCATTTATTCCCCGTAAACGGTGCTATGGTTATGCATGCCAGTCATTCCACCGCCAGGCGCGCCTGACAGACGGTGCCAAGACAGCCCACACTGCCAATAATTCTTGGTGTTAGGCTCCATTTATATTGCTTTAATGTTGACAGGGATGCTATAACTGTGGGACGTACACGTTTCAATAGAGACAAAGCGAGAGGGCCCAGCAGTGTCAGCTGCATGTGCTGTGCACCACTTCTGCAGTCACTCTCAATTATATTATGAATTTTAATATTTTATCAATTAAGTTACAACCTAAAAAATAACGAACACAAAATTACAAAGATTTCAAAAGAAAAAAAGACAACATGAGAAAATAAATTAAATAGAAAGCCCAAACAAATTAGGAAAAACAAGATATCAGAGTGATCACATGATCACATCAGACTTCACCGGTCAACAAGGCGATGATGCCACATGTCGTTAAGTCATTGCAGGTCATGTTAGAAAAAAAGAAACATGTGGCTACAGTTTTTCCAGCAACTAATACTATAACATTGAAGCAAACCAATCCGATTCAAGAAAATTACAACCACCGCATAACACTATTGGAGGCAAATAAAAAGTCTATTTCTTTTTATATTTTAAAAATGTTTTTCAAAAAAATTATTTTTTTTATTTTTTATTTTAAATTATTTTTTTATTTTTAAATAGTTTTGATATATTAATATTAAAAATAATAAAATATTTTTTTAATATATTTTCAAATAAAAAATAATAACCAATCCAATACAACCAAACTTTAAAGCCAAGAGCCCTGTCATTGGTGGTGTATCTTTTGCACCGCGTTCAAAAGGGATTTTTCAAAGCGTTAATTGATTACCGAAACAATAAAAAAAGCAAAATCTTTTTGACAGAACAACCTCACTTTAAAAAGATTAGATAAAATATTATATTATATTTTATTATATTTTTAAAATATAATATTTACTAAACATTGTTATTTTTAAACACGACAGAATAACTATTGTATTTTATAATAGTGATATTTAAACATGTTGTGCTTTTAAAACATGACAACTTGACATGTAAGTTTATTGTCAATCTCCTGGCTCAACCAGTTAGCTAGTTAATCCAGTTATATAAAAATATAATTTTATAAATTTTTTCTTTTAAATATATTTTATGAATCAAAATATATATTTTTGTCTAGCTTGTAGTATTAAAAACAGGCTCCAATTAAAATTTCAAAAAGTTTGTTGACATAGTAGTTGTCCTTATTTTTCAGTGTTAATAATATATTCAGTCTTGCGATAATGAGTGATTTCGAGTAGTCAGTTGTGGGTCTGCTATAATTAGACGAGAATCCACCCCAAATAGACTTAGCAAATGCATTTATTGACCAATAAAGTAGGTTTAGACTTAAAAAAAAGTATGATCGCGCCATGTCATAATAATAACTTAAAAAAACCATAAATTTTAATATCACCTTTTGATTGCACACAAATCCTTACAAAGAGTTTTCAAATATTGTTTTTTTTTTTTGCTATGAAATTATTACTTTAATTATTAAATCTTTAGATTTTAAAATTTTCATTATGAGATTTTAATTTTAACAATTTTATAATTTTTTTTACAAACTAATTAACTGGATAGTCCTGAGTTTAATAGATGTTGCTATTTATAAATATGATGTTTAATCACAATTTAAAATGAAAACATTTAAAAGTATACTATTTCATCAAAGCTTGCTGCTGTTATGTTAATTTTTATATATATATAATTTTGTATGCTAACTGTCTGCTTTGTCTTACCAAACACTCCGTAAATGCTTTTACCGACAAGAAACATAGCCATGACGGGGAAAGAGGTGCGGCACCGAGCGCTTAGTGAATATTGAAAAAAGGTCGACGATGGTCTAATTTTGTCAAGGAAAAGGTGTAGTATTGCCAAGCTAAAACCTGCATAGGATATTTCCAACTTTTCTGAAAGAAACCTCATTATCTACATAGCCAAACTCTTGAACCTTAGCATGATAGAGATGCAGTGCCACTGCAGGAGAAAACCAAGGGTATTCGTCTTTGGCCTTAACGAAAATTATTTTTTGAAAACTATTTTTTAAATTTTTCTGTATTTATTTGAGATTAGAAAAGTTTATTAACGGATTTATCTTGGTTTTCAGAAAATTATTTTTTTTATATTTTGAACATAAAATATTTTTTAGAAGTTGTGAAAAATTTAAAAATATCATATTATTTGCTAATTATTTTAATTATTATTTATTTTATCTGAGATAATTTATAAATTTTTTTTTTAATTTCATTCTCATTCAACTTTTTAGTTTGTAAAATTTATTACTTATTATTTTAATAAACTTGAAAAAAATAAAATATTAATAAGTTATTTTCCAGTTTATTTTTCATGACATAACCAAACAATATTTTCCAACTTATTTTTTATTACACCACCATATATAGAAAAATAATTCACTTTCTCGAAATTTATTTTTCAAAAAAACCTACTTTCCAGCAATTATGAGCCTAAAAAACAAAATGAACTCCATTTTCAGGCACCCAATTAAAGTGACAAAAGACTATAAGAGATCAGGTGTCCAAAATGATGATCCGGTAAGCTGAAAGAAAAAAACCAAACTAAAGCTGGCATTAAGTTCACACGCTGGTTACTAATTGACTTAAGGAATAACAACAAAACCAATCCATCATTTAAATTACAGTACCCGAAAACTGCTAGAAGCCATAAATGGTGAGAAGACTTAATTTTTTTTAATGGCCTGGGAAAAACAGCATTGTCTTCTCTTGATTGGTTTTACAAGAAGCACCCAGCTAATAGTAATCCAAAAGAGAGAAAAATGGGAGCAAACTAAAGCTGAGCATAAATAGAAACTGGAAATGAATGAGAACAGAGAAAGAAATATGAAAGGCATAAAGAATACAAAGGTAAAAGATAAAAGAAAGAAGGAAAAAAGAACTGGGAGAAAACACCAGATCAGTTCCAAGGATCATCCCAGCCTTGGGGTCCATCTCTTTTAACAAAATCAACAATTGCCTGGACAGCTTCTTGGACTCTGTTCGAGAGGGAGTGGTTACCATGTTCAATTTCAACTTTCTCCGCACCACCCATCACTCTGCACAATCTGAAATGTGTACATAAACAGGCATTCAAGTCACAAGTCTCTTTCTGTCAAAAGCACTTGCACGCACGCAGATATACAGCAAAACATGCCCAAAGTCACTACAATAAGGTATGTTTTATTTTGGTTTTTAAATGTCCATGAAAAAAAAAAAAACCAATTATTGTTGGCTCTATAGTGAATTCAGTGAAAACTCCAAACAAGTGAACAAGATATACTGAAAGTAGTCATGGAAAAACCATCCAAGATAAGAGTTTCTGTTTTCACCTTTCTACCAGAGCTTTCTTATCAACATACTCAGGGACATACTCATCAGCCATTGAAAAGATAACCTGCACAAGAGATGTGGCTAAGTTTTAGGTAATAACAAAGCAACAATACGACAGCATGCTTCTTGAATTGGTAGTTTAGTGCTGAAGCAGACACAGCACTATGTTCATCAGTTGAAATTGGTACCACTGGGCATAAAATATTGATTGCAAAATCTTAATGATTTCATACCACCCTTCATACTGCATTCTCTTTTAAATACCCTTGCATTCTCTCTTACATTCCCCAATGGCAAAACTGGTGAAATCATGATACAAAAACAAACGAGTCGGTTCCTTGGTCTAAGCTGCAAACACTTTTCAATGATGCCCCTTTGCAATGACATGCATTACAAGCATATACCATGAAAAAAAAGAACAGAGTAGGAATATCCCTACCTGGCAAGGTGTGTTGCTCATGTGGCCAAGTCTCATTCTCAGTTGGTCATCACTAAGATCAGAACTGAACAAGTCATCATCCCCCATGTAGGCACAAAGCGAGTGATACCTGAAAAATGCTTTGTTTAGTGACAAAATATAATCCAGTTCTGTGTGGAGAAAAGGTCAATAAAGGTATATAAAACATAAATGTGAAGGTGTTTTTTTTTTCTTTGGAACGTGAAGAATTTTTTATATGCAGGAAATTGAGCAGTTTCACTCAATGGACTTCCACAGCATCTAAAGATTTTGAGCACTCAGGACAAGCAAAATGGCAAAACCAAGAGAGCACATGTGATCTCTGAATTCTAGGGAATATTCAATTATATTTTTTAACACTAGCATGGTTGTAATATATTGCATGCATACCTATAGGCAGTTATTGGGGCAGAGGGATCAGCTTCCTTGGGCATTAATTCCGAGCTCCGACCTTCAGCTATCATGGTGGAAGCCAGGTCTATCATGGAAGCTGTTTCAGGAAGAGTTGCTCTATACTCCCGATCACTAACTGGAGCCTAAACATTCCAATTGGAATTATAAGCAAAAGCTGCAAGTGGGTGCGCAAAGCTAGGCCGTTGCAAGAAATAAAATGTTACCACAGAGATTATAAAAAGTCCAAGTCCAGCCAATGGTAAAATACACATTCTTTGGTATCAAGATCATGTTGATATTTATTTAAACATAAAAGCTATTTGAGCATAGAAAAGTTACACAAAATGATTGTTCACCTTCAGAATCATCGAAGAATGAGGCATGGTACTAGTACCGAAACCAGTTTAGTAACTTAAACCTAATGGAAAGACCAAAAGGTACAGATCTGACACTCAACTTGGACACAAGACAAACTCAAATTGTTTATCTGCCAAATGAAAATCATTCAACATAGAGACTTATCTATGCATCAGTGCAACAACTTATGAATCACTTTCAGGAACTTGGGTATTGAAGTGCAAGATTTTTTCATTGAAGTAGAAATGATAACTTAAACTAAATAGGGCCATAGACTACCTGTAAAATGGCAGCACGGACTGCTCGGGAGCACGCAGCATTTGTTCGCATGTAATGCACAATATCCTAGATTCATGTTAAAACAAAAAAGAAGCTAATCTCATACACAAAGAAAGAAGTGATATGACCCGTTCAAGTTAATTGTGAAAAATCAATCCGAATTCACCTGACAGCCAGTACTGTGCCCAAGTAGTACCACACCCTCAGAATCTTCTTTGTTGATCAAATAACTTACCAGCTGATCAAGTTCTGAGGCATCCTTCAAGAAAAAAATGAAAGAATATCTTAAAGTTTAAGCAGCAAGATATTAAATTCTAAAACCATGAAAAGACTTAATCATGTATGCGTGTCAGAAAAGTATTAATCACTAGGGTACGTATGCCAGATTTAGATTAATCAGTGCTTGATTTCATAAGATGAGTTAGAGCTTGGTCCAAGAACAATTCAACAGTCAAAGTTGGAGCTTTAACTAAAACGAAACAAAACAATCCGATCAACCTAGGAACTCCTATGTATAAAACAGAATCAGATTCACCCCATATCAACATGCACTTGAAAAGAGAGAATGTACTTGTTTCAAGCTGGAGGTGCCGTATCCGGTATATGAGGATGACATAAGAAGCTGAACAAGTGACCATTTCTCCTTATCCAAAGCAATGGCAAGAGGCTCCAAGTATCTGAAAATCAAATAAAAAAAAATCATAACAATACATACTAACATAATTTTCTGCCTTTTGTTCATAGCAACAAAGAAATAAATTTCTATCACTTTGATTAAATGAATGCCTTAATAATCTAAAAATCAACAAATTATATATTAAATAATACATACTCAGTGGCTAGAAAACCATCAGTCAATCCACCAATAAAAATGACCTGTTGTTTATAATCACCGGTTTTAAACGCAACCTGCAGAGCAATCAATCGAAAAATCAAATCCAAACGCACAAATTTAAATTTCTTGGTAGATTATTATAAACTAAATGCGATGAAAATCGATAAAATTATTGAGCTAATTACGTGTTTCAATTGTACAAATCTAAACGAGACGCATCGGCTTTTTAATCAAATTTGATTCAAGAGAAAATTGAAAGAAATTAATCAAATCTGACCTGAATAGGTTTGGGTCCGTACTTGAAAAGCACACCACGGAACTGATTCTTGGCTTTGATAGGTCCAGCATTGTGTTCACTGGAGTTATTCGTCATTTTCACGCTGCCGGATCTATTTGTTCGGCCACGAACAATACCGGAAAACCAGGAAGTTGCCGTCGAAGAAGGTGAGGAAACAGCCGTAGTAGAAGAAGAAGATGCTGATGATGTTGAGAAACTCATATCAATCATTCTTTCGCTGCCATTTACTGTTTAATTCCGTTTCGAACAACGATCTATTTCTTTGGTTTTCTGTTTTGAAACAAGAAAACAAGAAACTGTTTTGTTTTGGGCTGTTTGGTATTTTTCTTTTCTTCATTTTTTTTTTGAAACTTTCCACCAACTCACATTTCACTTGAGATTTCTACCATGAAATTACTATTTTATTATACTTTAAAATACATGAAAAAATTATTATGTTGGAATTGTATATATAAAGTATTTAAATTATCAATCACACTATAAATATTCAGAGCACGTATCACAAAGAGTGTTATTTATTTTATTTTTTATTTTAAAAGCAGTTATCGCCTGTAGGCTACTAGACCTAAGGATATTGGGTCTGACTCGACAGTCAGAAATCCAATATTATTAGGTATTGTTTGACAAGCACCTAAGGATATTAGGTGTGGTTTAGCCACCAAACTCAAAACACTTAAAATACTCTCTATACCTTTTATATTTTATATATATATATATATATATATATATATATATATATATATTTTTTTTTTTTAAATTTGTTATTAACCCATTGCGAGGCGCGAACCAATATGCTAATTTAAGTTTTATAGCATTTAATGATAACATAATATTGTTCATATAGATATTTATTATTACAAGATTGAATGGGGTAAATGAGTCATTTATCCTTTGTAATATTTAAAATACTCTCAAAAATTTAATTTTCTTAACTATAATGACATGAGCGCATTTGATTTTTTTATTCTTCTTAGCATAGTGTAATTATTAAAGTGTCTTTTGAGTCAAACAATCTATAGTTAAGATTAAGAGGTTTTTTGGTCTTTTTATTATGTTTTTTTTTGTTAATATTGTGTGGGGTCAGGGATATTTTGGTATTTAAAAAAAAGGAGATAAAAGCTATTGGCGCGTATGGTGCCTCCCAATAGCCAAACACCTTATTTCAGGGCAGTGTTCGGGCAACGTTCGATGCGTCTCGCCATCTCCCTATCATGGTGAAGCTCTAACGATGTTTTTTCCTTCCCTCCTCTTTCTCTCTCTTCAACATTGAAAAACGTGTTACCCTTGTAAAAAAAATAAGAAGAGTGTTATTTGTTAGTTTTATAATATTTGATTTCCATTCTTTTAATTGTATCAAATATCATTTTTTTTTTCAAGTTCATCCTTTGACATTTAATTTTTATATCAAATTTGTTCTTCTATTTTATGATGTTTCGGGTTTGACCCTCAATGTTTTGATTTCTAATTTAGATTCTATGCTCTTTTATAAAATTTTAATTTCTTTTCGATTTTATCCTTGGATCTATGATCTTAATTTTAATTTTTTTTTGTAATTGATTCTCATTCTCTTGATTTTTTATTCTTCTTTTGGATTCTTTTGTAAATTTGATTTTCTTTTTAATTTTGCCATTCAATTCAAAATTTTATGATATTTAAGGTTTTGCCTTAATGTTTTGATTTCTAATTTTGATTCTTAGCCCTTTTATCAAATTATAATTTGTTTTCAATTTTATCCTTAGATCCATAATCTTTATTTTTTACTTTTTCTTCAATCTGGTATGCATTCTCTTGATTTTATTTTTTATTTTGAATTTGTTTGTTAATTTGATCCTTTTTTTTTAATTTCCCCTTCAATTCAAAGGTTGTCCTAGTCGTACGTGTGCGGCATCGCAACGATTGTCCTCTTGGATCAGGGTTATCAGGGTTGGTTATGGTGGACGTATCACCCTCAATGCATCCTACCTATGCTAAGCTGCTTTATGATTTGTTCTAAATCATGTTTCTATTCGTTAGTCTATCTAAGGTTAAAAAAAATCCTCCTCAGTAAGGAGATCCCTATCTCATCAGGTTAAAACCTAACCAATCTAAAAACCTAAAAAATAAATTTGTCTAAGGTTTAAGAAAAGTCCTTATTAACAAAGAGATTCTTATTTTAACGAGTCAAAACCTAACTATTATGAAGGTCAAGAAAAAAAAAGGTTTTTATTTGAGATTTTGACCAGATTCTAATGGATAATCGCAAACTTATTGTGAAACCCATTAACTAATTTTTTGTATTCTTCAAAGTATGATGAAGATGCAATTTTTATAAAATATGCACGAAAACCTTAGAATTTGGTCGTAAGCACAAAAAATAAAATATATCTTTTATATTTTTAAAATGAGGAATATTTAGAAATTTTTGGAATTTCAGTAGAAAGCAGGTATTTTTAATACCGAGTCTGTATCTTATAGTTTAAGTCTATGACCCAATATTAAGTAAAATTATTGGAAAAATATTGAGGGACCTACAAATAAATTTAAAATAGTCCCTGAATTTTTTAGGATTTTTCTAAGATTTTTAAAAGGGTTGTTTTGCTAGATATTGAAATAAAGCCAAGTTTAAAACTAAAAGAAAGGTATAAAGGTGTGTTGGCCAGAAAGGCATAAGGGTGTGTTTGCCAAACACATCCTTAGCCTAGGGGTTGGGCTGCTTAGACCCAAGGACTAAGCCTAGCCTGGTTGATTGGGTTGACTGAAGGCCTAATCATTTTTTTATATGGATGGGTTGAACCTAGCCCAACCATATGAGCTGGGCTGAGGGTCCAACCTGCATAACTTGGTCACTAACCCAACCTAGTGACCAAGTTATGCAAAACTTACAGAACATGAATTAATTCACGTTTTGCATGCTTTTAGCA
>Ga0325410_1009970_pt1 | contig 10079 bp, 8 predicted proteins | sample PopdelMetagenome_16_FD_206182 | JGI IMG/M metagenome (GOLD analysis project Ga0325410, IMG submission 206182) | Populus deltoides microbial communities from Bellville, Georgia, United States - Xylem-PdIQD-R3 | ecosystem: Host-associated > Plants > Phyllosphere > Stem > Wood/Secondary xylem...
TGTGAGGAGGGAACATTGATTAGTTTTTGTTAATACTATTTAGCTAAGTAAAGGGAGTTCATATTATTCATTAGCTATATTGAGAATTTTATTGTTATTTGTTTTATTGTATAAAATATTGGAGTAAATTGGACTTCTAAAATTAATTAAGGTATGCACAAGTTAATCTAGATATCCATATTAATAATAATAATAAAAATATGGAGCAAACAAGTTAGGAATCATCTTCTTATTAATATTTCCTCTGGTTTGCTTCCTGATTTTTGCCTGTGGAGTTTGTTGATTTATTAGGGGTGAGTTTTCTGCATTAATTTACAAAAAAAAAAAGGGGCACAGAGTTATTCTCCATTGAGTAGCATGATATTTTCACAAGCATTAAAGCCTTCAGCTGTGTTTGGTTAGTGTCTGAAATAAAATAAATAACTATAGAATAAAGAATAAAAATATATTTAATTAAAAAAATAAAAACAAAAAAATAAAATAAATTTGTTCTGCTGGACAAACCCTCTGCACATAGGAATGAAAATCCAACTGACATTCGTAGGCATACAGTAAGACATGGAGAAACCATTGGTTTGCTGTATATCCATAAGATTCTCCGCATCCTTGTGACTATTTTTATTTTTATAATCCAAATTTTTTGTCATACTTTATTGCAATTGTCATCATACGATTATGTTGCTTTTCAGGGGATTCCCAAGCGTGTCTTTACTGAAAAACTATCCTTTTATCTCCTTATCTGTCTTTGGGATCTTGCAATGTACAGTTATTATTATTATTTTTTTATTAATATGAGTGTTCGAGTCAACTTATGCGTATATTAATGAATTTCATAAGTCTTAAAATTAATAACCATATAAATTTTCAATAACTCAAGATTTATAGAACTCAAACTGGTAACTTTTAAAAAATAAATTTAAAACCTAACTAATTTATTCACACTCCCTACTTTACAGTTCACGAACTATCCAATTAACATACTGTTTCCTTTTATTTTTGAGAAGCATAAGATTGAGTCTTGATTGTTGAGATACGATTAGCAGCATCTCATAGTTTCTACCAGTTTGACTATAATGTAACAGTCGCAGTATATTCAAATTATATCATGCCCATTAAGCATCGTGCCACTGTGCAAATGGGTGATAAAGGGCAAGGACAAACAGATGAAATGCCACTTGAGCCAAGCAGAGAATAGACAAGATTTATTGAAATTTACCAAGGCAAGTTTTCACAGCAAACAATCCCTGAAGAAGCGTGTGCGAAAGCTTTTGCAAAAGTGTTTTGCATTGTGAGACAGAGAAATGGGTCCAAAAATACTTTTCTGGTTCAAACCCCTGCATATTTGACATTTCTCCTCAATTCCTTCAATTGTACAATGTCAGTACAAAGCTTCCTGGACATTCTTTCCTACAAATAGTTTTGGTTGGCTAACTAATTTTGCAATTCAAGAACATAAAGCAACCCTCCCTGTATAACCTGTTTCAGGCATTTCTCCTACAATGAAGAGCTCTAATGATCATGCAACAACCATTTTAGCATGCCAATTAAAAGGGTGGTAGGTGAATGGTGCACGTGTTGCTCAGCACTTAGCCGTAAGAGTGAGAAACAACCATGTTCAAGATTGGAAGAAAAAAAGAAGAGGCAAAGGATCAAGCAAGTAGTTGTTGGTCAACAGGAATCCTCACTCAAAAAAACGGTCGGCTATGAGATATCTCCAAATTTCATTTTATTTAAATAAATCAAAATTGTACAAGACAAAGTAGACTAACCCACCTAGATAAAGATCCACCAGATAAAATCTACTCGAGGTGGGATTGCTCTTCTGATTCTTTATACAGATGTTCTCGTGCTCTCGATAAATGTAACGCAACTAAAATTCTGTAAATAAGGCATGATCTAAAAAGAAGCACATGCTAATACGTCTCTAAAACATGGAGCAGCTTCAGCTGAAAATGAATACACACAAAAATTTCCATCTAATGGCTCCCCCTCTGAAAATGTTAAACGAAACATGTGAGGCATGATGGCAAAAGCCAAAGGGTCAAAACTAGGGAAAGAAATTGCTGTCACATGTAGCTTCACTGCTTCTTATCTAGGGAGAGAAAGAATGGGATCTCAAAGGGATAAAGATTTATACCTCCTCACGCACATGTAATTTTTTTAACTACCTCAAAGCCACACCCGACAACAGACTATGCTGTGTTTTTCTTGTTTCTAAAGCTCTCCTTCAGCAAAGCAAATTTTTTCTTGCACTGGTTTATAGTTTTCCCAGGAACAGCAGCAGCAACCCGCTCCCAACGTTGACTGGTTTCTTTTGGGAATGTTTTTAGAGCCTGAACCAGAGCTCTTTCTTGCACCGCAGACCACACATCTTGGTCAGCACTTGAAGACACCCCATTTGCAGTGACCACATCATCAGTTTTCTGCTTGTCCGTGTCACTTGAAGACTCTTCTTGAGCCACCTTTGCAGCACTACTTTCAAGTGCTTGAACAGTTGATACCCCTTCTATTTCCTCTCTAGTTGAAAGGGGAGATTCAATGGATTGTGCAGGTTTCCTCTTCTCAAGAAAAGAATTAAAAGCTTTAGAGGAGTCAGGTTTCTGAAGGAGGACTGTTTTTGTTGCTTTTAAAATTTCTTCAACAGATCTTCCTGTACCAATGTAGTCTGATATAACCTCCCACCTCCGCGATGTTCCTTTAGGATATTTCTGCGTTCCTTTTCTCAGAAGCTCAATTTCTTCTCGGCCCCAAGGTTTCTCCTTCTTTCCAGAGCTGCTTAATGGGGAACTTCCATTGGAGTTCAAAGAGCCATTCTGCTGTGAAATCTTCTTCTCTTCTTGTTTACTGCTCCCAGAATCATGATCACATCCACATACATCTCTCAGTACTTTTGCTTGCTCTAGCACTTCTTTGCCTGCAATCCTGTCACATAAACTCCTAAGCTGCTCAATATCCAGTGACATACAAAGATTCTCCACATCAGCCTCGCTAAGATTGAGCAAACACTGTGACAGAACAGATCCTGAAAGAGTTCGAAGGCGACTCCGCTCTTTACGCAAAAGCTTCTTCTCTTTCTCCTTTAATTTCTTCTGCTGTAAAGCAGCTTCAGCAACACGTTTTTCCTCCTCTTCTTTCTGGCGTTTCTCCTCTTCAGCAGCCCTTGCAGCTTCTTCTTCTTGCAACCTTTTTGCCAAATATTTAGCTTCCTTCTTTCTTTGCTTCTCGGCTTTCTCCTCCTCCTTTCTCCTCAATATTCTTGGGTCTCTCTTATAGGCACTGTCAACAAGAGTACGTATCCTTGCATAGTCTTCCTTTCTTGCCTTTTCTGAAAGCTTTGCATTCTGCCTCTCCATCCATCTCTTGTGGTCACGAGATTCGGCTTCTTCAAGATCAAATTCATCCGCATGAGGGAACTCTCTCCAGCTTTTAAAGCTGTACCAAAAATTATAAAAGCTATCTACTTCTTTTAAAGAAGTTTTCTCATCACCTAAAGATGGGACTGTTTGGTTAACTGACCATCGTCCATTCCTCATAAAAGCAGGACCAAACACCTTGAAGAAGTCTTGAGGGGCACAGTCAGTGGGAATTTCATCATCAAACTCATCTGTAGAGTCATATATTCTTCTCTTCACAGGATCAATCAAAGCTTCATATGCTTCTTGGATTGCTTTAAAGTGGCTCTCTATTTCATCCTTTTTTGCTTGTTTTGCAGCCTCACTTTCCTCGGCAAGAAGAATAGCAGCCTGTTTGTCTGGATGATACTTCAAAGCAACCTCACGATAGCTTTTCCGTATTTGTTCTTCTGTGGCAAGATATCTCAAATGGCCTAAACCCAACAAGGCATAGTGATCCTGTTGAGTATCTCCAGATCCAGATTTCTTTTTACCTTTGGTGCTATAGGATTCAGATGATGGCATGTATGATTGTTGTTTGTCATTGGACACTTTCTGATCTTCAGTCTTTGTGCCTTCCTCCTCCCAGCCAAGGAGTTTTAAAGCAGCAGTGTGAAAAGCATGCCCAGCTGGTTCCAATTTCAAAGCTTTGATTGGAAGGCCATTTGAAGAAACATGCAATGGCTGTCCATCTACAAGCTCTTGTGAGTAAGAAATAAGACGAAGAGTAGTTTGGATGGCCATGACGTTACCAATATCAATCTCCAAAATCACCTCAATTTAGAACCCTGTTCAGCAATCAGTGTTGTAGCTATCTTCAAGCTGCTCTGGAACAAAGCTTCAATCAGTAAATTCATGCAGAAGAAAGTACAAGGATTAATACTTTCTAGCAATAATCCAAGGAGTGTGACTTGGTCAGCATGTTGTAGAGTACAGGGACAGTAGACAGAACATGCTAGTTGACAGGTATATTGACTAGCATGAATCAGCAGAAAATAAAAAAGCATACACACGCAGTTGAAAGCCACTTCACACACTTGAACATGCCTTTATAAATATTAGAGCACCCATCTCAAGACCATCAAGCTCTAAGTTGTATTGGAACAATATTTATCAACTCCAACACAACATTAAAAGCCCACAGAAAAGCAGCAATTTTCTAATGCCCTGCCACAAAAGTTAATCTACTTTATTTCAAAATAAAATAGCAATAAGTAACATTCCAAGTCCTTATGAAAGCCTAAAAGACATTATGTCATATGAAAACATGTAACATTCAATTTTCATTAAAAATGAAAATTTTTAAGAAATTAAAAAAACATTATAAAATACACATAAAAGCGTAGGAGTCATCAACATGCCAAGTATTTTACGTTCAGCAATCACCTACAAACACTCCGTCAATAACACCAATTCTACCATTAAAATTACCATATAAAAAAAAAAGACACCAAATTTCTCCAGTACACGTTCGTAAGAACTTCTCAAGAACAATGACAGCTCTCACCCAACTCCTCCTCAATCACAAAAATCATCACCCAACTACGCTCATGGGTTCTTGGATTTATTCCAGAAAGCTCACCAGACTTCATATCCTTGTAAATACTCTTCAATGAGTTCACGTTAATATCAAAACACAAGGCCCTGTCGTTAGCAAACTTGGAAATTTCATCCAACATTAAATTAAATCGATAGCTAAATCAACCCCTTCTCAGCATTCGTACCAATATTAAACACGAGACCTTAGTAAATCAAAATAAGCAAACATCAGGCTAATTTGTAACTTCGCTAACGTCATTAAACACAAATGATCATTTAACCCTCAACGTTAGCTATATAAATCACGTAAAGCAAGAAAATAATCCAGCAGATAACATAAAGAAGCAAAATTGATGGGAAAATAACCACGAACTAGACTTTATACGAAATCAGACCACATAAAAACGATCAAAACATCGATCACTTAAAATCGCAAAAAGGGATTTCAAGAAACAACAAAAACGACAAAACGTGAACAATCAGAGCTGAAAAAACGACCAAATAGTAAATGAAGAGCAGATGTTGTTACCTGAGTTTGAGGTGTTCGCTTGTTTATTGGAGAGATGGAGCTCCAAAGGAGGGCTCTCTTTCTCGAGAGGAAATATGATTGCGGTTACAAATTAGGGTTTTTCTAGGATTCTGAGAATTGTGAGGAATTAGGGTTTTTGAGGGGGGCGCAAAGCAGTGGAGATGGCAAAGCAAGGGAAAAAGAGGCTGCTTGCTGCTGTTCTTTTTTCGCTATTGATTTTGCTTCCGTTGAGGTTTTATAGATGGATGGTTGGATTCACGGGTGGCTTCTTATTGGGCCGGGCTTACGTGTCCACTTACCAACTAGCGCGTCGCGTTTATTCTATTTATTTATTTTTAAATTAATTTTTGTATTAAAGACCTGAAAGCTGGACAATCCTTGTCCCTTGACACACGAAAGTTTAGTATTTCGGTAACTTGCTTTTTTAAATAAAATATTAAATTGATTTTTTTAAATAATTTTAATATATTAATAAAAAAATTATTTTAATATGGTTTTCATTAAAAAATATTTTTATAAAATCACTGTATTATTAAACATACACTTAATCTCCATTTATTGAAAGATTGATTTGTTAAACAATAATCACATGAAGCTATTTTATAATATTTTCTAATATATTTTTTAAAATAATTTTGTTTTTTTAATTTTTAATTTAATTAGATAGAGCAAAAATGATAAGAATTCAAGATTATTATTTAATAAAGAAACTCAAGATATGAAATAATACTTCTAAAATAATTTTAAATTAATATATTGTACTAAAAAACTAAATTACTATATATAACGATATCATCAACTTAACTCAATTAATTAAATACTTTCAATAATAAAGTATTTTAATTAAAAAAAAATCAGTAATTTTTGTAGGCATCATTCATGATAAAACATCCACTCCCTTTAATTATTCAATAATACATTTTTATTAATATATATCATATTTATTATCTATTTTATAATTTAAATATTTATATATATTGAATTTTATATATTTCATATTAAATAACATGTACATGATACAAATTTATATTTTTTTTACTTTAGGCGATTCCTAATTGCAGATAGAGCTGCCTAAAATGGACTGATCAACATCTGGTTATATTGTGGCAGTACTTTCTTCCTCAGCCATGTCTCTCTCACCAAAACCCCTCTTGCATCGCTTGGTAATTCTTCTTCTTCCTCTTCTTCCTCTTCCTTTTTCCTTTCCTCTTTTTCATGGAAAAGTAATTCCTTGTTTCAAATCTGCTAATCAGTGTTTCAACGAGCTTCCCTGCATTTACACTTTTAGGGTTCCCACTCGGTTCCACCTACAGAAATCAAAGAGCCCCTCATCAAACCTGTCCCACTTTCAACGTCTCTGCTCAGTTACCGGCGACAACAATGTGAGTACCAGTCACATTCTGACTATCCCATATTCTTAAAATGATTAATGTTTGTTTAAAAACTTTTTTTTTTTGGTCTTTGGTTGTGTAAGGTTAGGTTTCTGGTTCATCGGGTTCTCACAACAAAAATCATGACCATGAAGGTATGTTATGTTGTTCTTTCAACAGTATGGTGTTGAAAATTTGATGAATGTATTGTGTTGCCAGCTAAATTATCCGGCATCTTGCCTTGTTTTCCAGGCTCAAGGAAAAGGAGTGAAATGAGTCGATCGTCAGCTTCGAATGAGTACTTTCTTGTTATTCATTGTGCTGACATTCTTTTGTTTGTTAATAGCATGATGATGGCAATGCTGTTGCTTTCTTGCTTACCCTTGAATATAATACATAGGAATGTACAGATTGATTTTCTTTTTTCTTTCTGCTAATTGCCTTGTTGATTAGAGGCATGGAGATTTCTGTTCGCGATGAATGTTTTATAAACGGAAGCTATATATAGCTTTGAATTAATGGGTTGGATTACTTTTTGTAAAATAAGTATTGTCTGAATGGTGTGATTTTACTGTCGTTATAAACGGAGAGAAGAAAAAGTAAGTTAGAAATGCATGAATATCTTCTCTTGTTCATCAGGGTTTGAATTGTATGTGTACTGATTTAGTCCTTTTTTTTTTTAATTATTTAACTTGTCACCAGTTTGTTGAAGAAACTAAAGAGATATGGGATTTCTGGAATATTATCCTATGGGCTTTTGAATACTGCCTACTACCTTACAACCTTTCTCTTGGTGTGGTAAGTGAAGTAACCTTTTATAAGAATCACTTGGTCCATGTTTCTTTTAATGTGCATAAAACCCCAGAGTGTGACAAACTTGCGAGGTTTGTGCTGTTTGATCATGGAAGCCTGTCACTCACATCATTCAGCACACCTTCAATGCTAATTGGCAAGCTGTGGGTTTGAAATTTGTGACCAAAGAATAATTATACCTTCTCTTAATGTGGTGTACGTTGCTTTATCTCTAGACTTTTGAGTAGTCACATTTCTAGAATTCTAGGTCATGAAACATCATCATTCTGTAGAGGAGTCTGGTAAATGAATGTTTGATGAAAGAATCCAGCTATGGCTCGATTATGAATAAAAGAAGCTTACTTTTAGGGAGCCTTATTGGATCTTCTCATTGAGAGAAACATAGTGTCCACTTAAAGTTGGAATAAATGGATTAAGTATGTTGTTTTCTTTTCTCCCACACAAATTCATTTTCTTGATATATTAGACCGGTTCTTGTATAGGAGGAGGATGTTGGGGTGCTGATTTGATAATTCAAGTTGCTGCTATAACTAAGTTTGGGTGTCACTTATATGATTTTTTATCTTTGAATTTGAAGGCAGATTCAAAGTTATGTTGTTTGTGGACTGTCTTGGGCTTATACTCTACAGCCTTTGAAATTTAAGATTACTTCACTTGCTTACCAGGTTCTATGTTGCTCCTGCACCTGGAAAAATGGGTTATTTCGCTGCTGCTGAAAGGTAAATTACTGATCTTTCTAAACATCAATGGGACTATAAAATAGCATGGAAATTTAACTTGCTGCAGATTTCTCAAAGTGATGGCAATGGTGTGGGCTGGGAGCCAAGTTACCAAGCTCGTGAGAGCAGGAGGGTGAGCTGCTAGAACTCGACTTTTCTTTCTTCATGTTACTTGTCTAATTGTAAAGATTGATATCATGACCTTAAATAACCAGGAGGTGTTCAGGAATTGTTAATGCCACTGTTTTTTCCTGGTCATGTTCACTTGAAGTCGATTCAATCTTGATTTCAAAATTCATAAATTTCGTTTGTTTTTCTTCTGTTTTTGGGGCTTAACAAATGGATAGTTTTATGGGTTGTTTGGGTTGCTGCTGAGGTCGGATGGTCCTCAAGCATTGGGACACTGTAACGAGTAATGACCATAGTTGGAACATTTCTCAAAAGTGTCTGAAATTAAACGAACAAACCAGAAAACATAAAATATTTGGAGATATAAATTCCTGGTCTGATGCGCAATTGCTGTTACATTAATGCAATTTAGAGGAACTAAACCCCTGTTTTCAACCTCAGCAAAGAATTTGTTTCCCAAAGTTGCAAGGACATGGATGTAGTTGAACCTTGTGAGCTTGTTTTATATTAAACTAAGACAGTTTTCTGTTGGATTGCTTCATGGTAATTCTTTTTTTCTAGATCATGAACCATCATTTCTATTTTATCCACCTCTCTTTTTTTCCCCTTGTCCTTGTTTTATGATTTTGTTTGATGTTCTTATACTACTATTTTGCATATAGAATTGGATGATTCCCATCCACAGTAAGGCTCTTTTACTATCTTTTTAAATCTTTTAAGCCTAATTTAGTAAGTGCATTATATATTTTGAAGCATTTGTTTCTTAAAGAGATACCTATTGCCCAGGGCCCTTGCTCTTGCACCTTTTGTAGACAGAGGATTGTCATGGTTCACTGTCAAATTCAAATTTGAGTCTCAGGAGAAGGTACATATCTAATGTTTGGCATTTTCGTAACATTCTCATTCATTCGATTATGTGTAGCCATTACATTTTACTGTTTCAGGCTTTCATAGCAATTGTTGGATTCTGTTTTGGACTGGCCCTCATTTTATTTCTAGTCATGACATTGCTCTGGGCATAAAATCATCACTTCGTTCTCTTATAGGTAGGGGGTGTTTCCATTTTTCTTCCCCGCAAAAATAAAGGTTGGCATCCCTTGATTACCGTCACCTTTACATTATTTATTAATGGTGACCTTGACCTGTTCCAGGTGGAGCATATACCATGTGAAGCAAAGGAGCTGCATCAATGTTTCGAAGATGAAACTACCAAGCATAGGCATGTGACCAATGTTGATTCTCCCGTGGATTCAAGGCCATCCATATTTGGTGGTGAAAGTTGCAGAGATCCAGCGTGATTAAAAAAAAAAAAAAACAGAGAGAAAAGAAAAGCTTATCTTTTACTCTTCTCCTACGAAACCTTTTTTTCTTGACCATCAAATAAAAAGCACTGTCATCTCATTGCAGAGAGCACAATAATTTCCCGCTGAGAACTGCTATTCTGACATCACAATGCTGTATTCTCAATTAAGTTTCTGGTCATTTCTTTTTGGCTCAGACCAGGAACAAGAACAGGACAGGGATGCCTGTTTCAAGGAAATAATCTCTTCTGCTAGCTGTATGACTCACAAGAACAGGACAGGATGTC
>Ga0325410_1009972_pt1 | contig 10077 bp, 10 predicted proteins | sample PopdelMetagenome_16_FD_206182 | JGI IMG/M metagenome (GOLD analysis project Ga0325410, IMG submission 206182) | Populus deltoides microbial communities from Bellville, Georgia, United States - Xylem-PdIQD-R3 | ecosystem: Host-associated > Plants > Phyllosphere > Stem > Wood/Secondary xylem...
GAAACCACCCCAATAAGCAGAATTCAGCACCTAAACCCTGAACATTTGCATGTTCAAATGCCAATAAACGTTAAACAAATGAAAGAAAATAAAAAATATTACTAAACACAATGAAACACCATTCAAAGCGTCCAATCCCACTTTGCGTGAATTTTGCTTTGATATTTTACGCAGTTCACATTGAATACAAATTATGGACATTTTATATATTGTTAATCTATATACAGATCAAACAAATGATTGATGATGCAAGTATAATCAATATCTTGTATTGAGAAAATCAAAAGCTTGCTGTACAGTTTCAATGGATGCAAAAGCAGATGCTGGAAAGAAAGCAGGCATCTCCATTATCACTGTCCTCCCATCCCTTTCACCATTTGGGAAAAACGTAGACAAGTTATAGTCAACCTCCTTTCCCAACGCTAGCTAATCGATGGCAACATTGGGTTCATGTCAAATCCAGATCCCCCAAAACTACCAGGCTCGGCATGCTTAACCCTGCCAAAATAGCGGATGTGACGCAATAGCCTGGCTAGGAAGGTGTTATGACATATTGTTGAGCTATCACAGACAACTGCTACGTGTTTGCGCGCCCTTGTAATGGCAACATTCGTTCGCTTGCTATCCCCCAGGAATCCAACAGCTCCTAAGGTGTTTGAGCGGACCTGATAAACAGGGAAAGGTTAAATATAGTTTGCTATTTGAAATATGAGAAAATGATTTGCAACGATGGTATAGAGAGACCATTACTTAATGCCATTGATTATTAGAGGTCAACAGGTGGAAATGATCTATTTTTCTTCTCACAAGTATTTGAATGTGAAATGCAGGGTTATTCAGACCTACTTAGTTCAGAAAAAAATGGCCTACACAGTTGCCAGGCCGGCTTAAAGTAGCTGGGACTTGAAGGGTCATCTCACCCTCCAATGAGTTCCTATTCTACAATGCAATACAATATATCTCATGATACCAAGTCATGATCTGTGCAACTAGCCATGTAGAGAGGAGAGAACTGAGCAGTAAAAGGCCCCTGGATATATTCAGTTTTGATCGTATGCTCATAGTGACATTCAAGATAAAATTGCACCACCTTATGTCAATGATAAGATATGTCGTCCCTACATGGAATAATCTAATAAATCATGCTTTTTAACATAGAAAGTCATCCCTACATGCAAGGACAGTTCTGGCTATTGAAGCAAATTGATCAAACATTAATATTATACACATTATTATATCTGGATCTACTATGCAAAAAGTTAGCTAAGGTTAGTTATATATATACATATTGAAATAGAATACGAAGCAACAACACAAGATTATAGTTCATGACAAATTTCTTCCCTTTCTCTAAAGCTAGTTCTCTCCTTTGTTCTATTATGATATCTCCTTTACAAACCTCTTCTACATCACAACCCCTGACATACTCTACCTTGATGGTGCAACCTCTTGCAACTCCAATATTGTCGGCTCTAGACCAGCAACACACAACAGCTGCAACCTTTAACATGTGCACCACTATCTCTCTCTAAAACTTGCAAACAAAAACTATATATTTTTTGGAAGGCACATGTTTAGCTCTTTTTATAGGTCAGGGCTTATTTTAATTCCTAAAAGGTAGCCAATCCTGTCCTGCTGAAACCATTATCACCAACAACACTTGTACCATGTGGGTGCAACATGACCAACTACTCACTAGCACACTAATTGCCTCCCTATTCGCTGAGTTATTGTCTCTAATCATTGATTATACTATATCCCATGCTATTTGGACAGCTCTAGCATCGACACTAGCCTCTCCCTTCGCAACACGCATTATGTCTATGCACTCAACCCTGATTGAGCTATGTTAGAAACCTGATTAAAGGCATCATTACCTTCTTACAACGTGGAAAGACATAATGATGAACTCATAGATGTTGGTAAACCTTTTGACCCATTAGATTTCAATCTTTACTTACTAAAAGGACCTTCTACAAAGTTTAAAGACCTTGTAACAACTCTTATGATTTGGAATGATTTGGAAAGAATCGGTATCTTTGACTAAACCGCACTCTTAATTTCTAAGTCATGAATTTGTCAGCAAACAACAATTTTTAGAACCTCTCTATTCAACAAGACAGTGATAACAAGACCCTCCAACCATTCACTCACCTTGCTTGCTCCATTGTTCCCCAACCAAGCTATAGTCATTACTCTAGTAATAACTTCTCCAATGACCATGGAGGGTTTGACTATCTTGGACAAGGTCATAGATAGCATGGTTGTGGTCCAACCCATAATTCCTCTAATAATTTTGAATCTTGACAACATCAGAATCAATCTACATCGCATCACCGTCCATGGTGTCAACTATATGGCAGTTGGGATTGTTTACTTTTTGGACCAACAATAGAGGTAATAATCATTCTCGATAGTCTTGATAGATTTTTGTACTCTTTTTTTCTAATTCTCCTCACTAGCACCTGAATACTAGAGCCACTCATCATGTCACTCCAGATATTACTAGTCTCTCATATGTAGAATCCATGTGCATGCCAATCCGACCATCATGATAAGGCCGGTAAAAAACTAAAATCATAAAGAAAGAAAAATCTGTAAAAATATTCTGCAGCGTTCCTAATTTTAATTTTAAGCAGAGGAAGGAATAGAGGTGTATTAGTTGTTAGTATAAAAGGAACTATACCATTGATATAATTACTGCATCAGCCTCTCGGCCTTGAAAGCTATCAATAGTTGCAATCTCTACACCATCCGCCTCTGGAAGTTCATCTAGCCTCTCCCTCAAGAGTTGTACCTGAGCAACATATGGTGATTGCACCGCAATAGCTGTTGGTCTAACACCTGCACAGTTGAATTAATTTAGCCAAGGAATTCATGGTGCCACAAAGGCAGGTTCTGTGAAACTAGGAATGATAGTCTAGAACCATTCCTTCATTTAGCACATATGAGACTATAAAAACTATTAAACAATACAGATGTTAAAAGAGGGAGGAGCAGTGAATTTACGAATCAAAGTAGTGTTTCTACAACATTACCATGTGATGCAGAAGACTAAACAGTGTTATAAAATACATTTTGTATAGTAAGTGCAATGTTTGGGAAATTACAAAAACGAATTTAAGTTCTATCTGTGACTTTAGCTCATCATTGAACAAATTTCTGATAACAATGGGAATGCTGAAACACATTAGCAGTTAATTTATATGTACGAGTAAAGAGCATTTTACCTGAAAAAATTAAAGAGGACACATGCTGCACAACAATATCTGCTTCGCCTTCATTATAAAATGAGCCTGTTCCAGCTGGGTCTAAATGCTCCTCACAGCCCACTGACAAACTTCCATACGGCATTCTTGTATCAAGCAACAGCAATGGGCATTGTGTGATCCAAGTGGGCTGCAACAACACATACAACAGTCAAGGAAATGCCTCACATCTCTAAAGTACAAATATTGCAAGGACAATTGCAACTTATCAGCTCCAAAAACTTTCAAAAAATCACATTGTGATCACAAAAACATTGAATTTCCATATGGTGATATTCAAGATTAATATGCCTTCAAGAAGTCGATGAAGTTACTATGTTGTCCATATAGCAGACATTTGTTAGTGTAAATGCTTCTAGAAAATAATTCATGTCACACATCATGAAAAAAAGTAGTGCTTCTAACGAAGTGCAAAAAGAAAAGGGAATATAGAGAGGGAGAGAATGATAGGTTCCACAAATCTATTCAGCTTGAAGTATTTTTCTTTATTTGCCAGTTTGACTTGTTACTATCTCCTCTACAATTAATCAAGAAAGATGGTGTGGAAACTTAACCATATGCCATGGAGATCTTCATTGTGTAACTAACTACAAAAGCAACGGTAAGTGGGAGGATGGCCTACAACCTTCAAGAACCCAGGGAAAAATAGAGAAGAAAGTGTGGAAGAAGCATAAAAGATTTTTTACCTTAACAAATGGAGTATCTACAAGAAGATGTGAAGCGACAGTTGAAGACGACTTCAGTGATCCACTATACATCTCCTTTGAGGCCCAACTGGCAATTGCATCATTCATACGATATTGTGTTGTTAACTTGGTTGCAAGGACCCCTTCATGCAAAGTGGAAGCTCTTTCCAAGAGAGAGACTCCAAGGCCGCCCTCCAAGGCTTTTCTGGATAGGATCACTGGTGCAAGTTGGCATTGATCCCCAGCAAGAATACAACGTTTGCCCTGCAATATAGGAATCCAGCAAGAAGGTTCAATTGCCTGCCCTGCTTCATCCATAACAACCAGGTCAAAAGCATCCAGCCTTCGAATCAATGGATCCGCTGCTCCAGTGTTAGTGGCAAGCACTACCTGTGCACTCGAGAGCACCTCCCGCACAGTCTCTTTCTCCTTTTTCTTCAGTGTCTTTCCAAGCTGTTTCAAAAGCTGGCGTATACCAGCAGCTAAAGAATCATCCTTTAGACAATGACTCAGGTCTTTTCTTAAATCAGACTTCTTTCTTTCAAACTCTGTTCGGAATGCTGCAAGCTTAGAATTCACTATATCACCCAGAGACTTTGATGCAACTGCTGAAGAAATACGTGCTGGATTACCAACCCGCACAATGTTCAACCCAATATTTGATAGCTTCTCAACCATATTGTCAACAGCTGCATTCGTAGGTGCTGTCACCAGCACCCTTTCACCTTTCCCAACAGCAAGTGCAATAAGTTCCTTAAGCAAGCCTGACTTCCCAGTACCAGGAGGCCCCTGGATTATCAAAAATGGTCGTTTCTTGTTCAACCCCAGGGCAATTGCTCTTCGCTGGGAATCATCAAAAGGTTTCCCCAAATGTTCATCAAAGTCTGCTTCATCCCAACTTGCCAAATCATTCTCCTCCAACCAAGCAACATCTTCCTTATCACCAAATAATGTAGCCACAACAGCAATTGAAGGATTTTTCTTGTGCAGACCCTTCTTCTGAAGCAGCATCAGGGCCTCACAATTGCGCTTCAAAATAAGAACAGTACAATCTATTAATTATAGATGAACGTAAACTGCTGATACAACTGAAAAGAGAATCTGAGAAGCATGGAACAGAGATTTTCCACCATATTTTAACATGCAGTAGAGATGAATCACCCAACTATGTTCAAATGGTAGTCAGCATGCAGAACTTAAACAAAATTTTTACTGGCAAGTATTAAAGTAGGTGGCAGACTGATGCCTATAACAAATGGCACCAAGAGAAGGCACCTAATCGTAATGACAATCTACACCTCATGTAATGGAGTGCTCATGGTTGTGATAATTGATCTCTGCAGAGAACTAAATTGACGAAGAAATTTGTGGTTGAGTTTTTCCCTTGGTAAATTGAAGCCCTGAGGCAACATTTCTATTGCATTGATGCACCATGAAGTCATTCCCCTATGATTTATGGGACGTTCAACACATTATAAAGTAACTGACTAAATTGAAAACAAAAAGAAGATAATGAAAAAAAGAAGAAGCATGAATACATGAATTGTTTGTTGTGCTCCGTTTGCTTTAAAACGTATTTTTAAGCTGACTCTCCCATTAAATTTTACTAACTTCTCACGTTTTGCTTATAACTTCACCCATTTTGCTTATACCAGTAGCAAAACGTGAGAGTTTTCTCTCTATCATGATATTACTTAAATGGTGTTCAACTCATATTTGGTGTGGTGCTTGCCACAGGTAGAATTAAGTGAAAGGAAAATCATAGGAGTCCTGCTATTGCTATCATTCACAGCACCACAGTTTGAGATGCTAAATGGATATAGTTTTTCAAGTTTTCTATGGAAGAGCTTCTTTAAATTCTTCAATGTTTCAGCAAATATAGCACAATGGTCTTTAAAAGAACAGTACTTTCAGCTGGTAATGGAGTTGGCAATTTGAAGAACAGTCAAAGGTACAAAAGGGATCAGAAACAAACCAAAAGGAATAAAATATCAAAGAAACCAATCCATTTGCTGAACAATGCTAAATGATCCAGCTCTTACAATCCAGAGAGGCTCAGAACCAAAGCTTCAGAATATCTATGAGTTCCCTATGTGAGTGAGACACAAATTACATAGAAAAAGTGACACCAAAACAGAAGTTTAGCATAACAGGGAGCTTAAGAATCCTAATGGTAAGAAAATGACTTCAGCATTATGTGTTAAGATAATTAATGTAGAATTGGATTGGAGTAATTTCTCTTAAAATCTTGATGTTATCAACACTTCCTTAGAAAGTTCTGAGCAGCCTAATTTAAAGTTGCGGAGCAAGATAGCTCATAATCAGGAGTAGGCGTATACACTTCAACTTCAGAATGCAACAGATTGTGTTGGTCTATGAGAGTGATGTTTACCTCTGAAAGCATGCATGCAAAGGATAACTATATATGATGCATGTAACAAATACCTCATATGTGACAGCATCAGCCAATCCATGAATACGATCAATGCGCACACTCTTGCCAGAGAGCTTAGAGAAGGTAGGATCACCATGACGAGATTCTAAAGCCACACTAATGCTGCAGCCATCTTCCCCAAGGTTGTTCACAAATCCCTGTAAGCAAGAAGTTGCACCGGCACCCCTGCTATCACATATTCTCACACAAACCATTTCTCCTGGCGAAAGGTTTGTAGGAGGCAGTCGATGATTTCCTTCAACTCGAAACAGTACCAAGTGCATTCCTCCTAATCCTGTATAAACAGCACAATTCCAATATTATTTAATTGGAATTTATTGTTTTAGTCAGCAAGTATGAGTTGCAGAGATCAAAGCATGGACAATCACTCTTGATATAGATAATTACTAAGTAACCTGTAGATGTGCTAACAGCATACAAGTTGCAGATGGTGTCACAGAGCTCTTGCTGACCCTGGCCATGGCTAACCAAGAATTCAATGGGTTTAGATGAATCAGAACTTTCATCAAGTGTAGGAACGGCATTCAGTTCTTCTTGCGTAAACTCCAATTCAGCATCCCTCTCTATACGAAGCAATTCAGACATTTGATTTGTGAACTCATTAATTCTGCCCTGTATAGCCTTAGCCTTCTCCAAGTTCATCCCTAAAACCCCTTGGAGAGGCTTTGATTGAGCAGCCTTCCTCGCAATTGCTCTATGCTGAGCTGCAGATGCACTATCTCAGTCCAAACTCTCATACATGTTCATTAGAAAACCACAGGTGCAATAAAGCAACTATGCACAATTTGAATTGCTTTCAGTTTGTATACAGCATTAAACAACTAGTTATTCTTCAAGTTTACAATTGAAATGGAAAGATCGTTGTGGTGCAATAAGCAAGATTTTATCAACCCAGTAACCAATCACTTTACATATGGAATTTCATAGCACAAACAAACCTAAAAAGCTCTATGACCCAAACTAACAGCCAATTCCTCCGAGATTCTAAGCTAACAAATAGACAAAGGTAAAGAAGGAAAACCTGAATTGGCAAGCTCCTTGAGCAACTTCCAAGACTCAGTCTCCTGCCAATCTTGAACCAACCCTTTACGCTTCAAGTCTTGAAGAACCTCCCTCAATTCTCTCTGGAAATGATCAAATAGCGTGGGATAATGAGTGCAGGCCTTCAAGCAAATAGCTTCGAGACCGAGAGGCATAGGAACAGCATTAAGGTAAGGCTGTGCTTGTATAACAAATGTCAAGCCAGGCCCCATTCTCTGTCTCAATTCCGTAAACTCCCCTTGCGCCTCGGCTGAAGCAAACTCTCTAGCCATTGCTCTCATTGCCTGAGAAATCCATTTCACGACACTCTTTCCGAGATCTTTACGCCCCAGTGGGTCTCCATTCTCCTTAAGCGTGCGCACACTCATTTTCTTTTCTTGCTTTTCCACCACAACTTGCTTAGCAGAAGCAGGCGCAGGAGCATGGATATTACTAGTGCTGATACCACAAGAGCCTGTTGTATATGGTTTAGTGATATCAATAAATGTGCTGCTGCTGCTGCTGCTGCTGCTGCTTTTGCTTCTGTTGAGCGATCTTCTCTTTTTTGTTGGGGTTCTGGGCTTCGTAGAACCATTACTGCTGCTGTTCCAAATGGTAAGTGATTGTTGGAATGTTGAAACAGAATGGAAATGGGATTTATGAGTAAGGAATTGTGGAGAAGAAATGGCTACATAACGAGGAAGCCGAGGTAGGCTCAAGCAATTCCCACTTGGAAGCTGCTTCAATAAAAAGCTGTTTGTTTCCATTTCTTTTTCAGTCTGGAAACCAGCCCACCTCCCCCCACTCCCTCTCTTTTTTTTCCTTCCCTCTCTCTAGTTTCTATAACAACATTGCATCTCTAGCTTTGAACATCACACGCAAGACTATGATATTTCTTTCTTAATAATTCTTCGAGGTGTTTTTATTTATTGATATTGGTGATATTTTCTAGAGAGGAAATGTGGATTTTTGTTTCTTTATCAACACAACTGTTTTCAGATCAATTAATTTAAAAATGCACTTCTCACATCTTAAAAAAAATTTAATAAATATTAGTTTCCAGTTTAAATTTATAAAACTAAAAAATTAAATTTTTTTTTCTTCAAATCAACTTATCGTAAATAAAAATACATGGGTATGAGGTGATTTGAAAAATATTTGAAATCGTGTTTTTAAAATTTAAAAAAAATTATATTTTTATTATTTGTGGTTATAAATTTATTTGGAATGTATTTGAAATTATTTTTTAAAATTTAAAAAAATAAATTTTTATTATTATTTTAATGTGTTTATATTAAAAATATTTTTTAAAATATAATTTTAATATATTTTTAGAAAGAAAACATCTTAAACAACTTAAAAAGACAATGTTTTTATTTTTTTTAATTATAAAAAAAAAAAAGATTTTTTCTTTTTGAACGAGAGAAAAGAGAGGTCGTTATGAGGAAAGTAGTGGGGCAGGGGAGATCTAACAAGTAGTGCTGTGATTGGCTGACCTCTTGATTTCAGTCGTCCGGTAGGCGTGGGTGTGTTGGACTGTGGGGTGGATTTGAGGTTAACGTGTTCCCTTACAGTTCTATCCTTTTCTTTTTCTTTTCCTCCCATTTATTTATTTTGTGGCCATTAGCATTTTTTCGTGGCATTAAAGGAATTTCGAGAATGCCACTTTCCAATTATAGTCCAGACATTGGGAGGAGAGGGCATGAGACAAATGGTCCCTCCTCCACCAGGAACATGTGAAGGTGGGGGATGAGCAACGTCAATATTTATTTATTTATTTATTTATTTCCAACTTTCATGTGAAGGAGATCATCTTCGAAAGGAACCAAGCTTTATATAATTTGTTTCAAGTTCAAGATATCCTATGGGTTTTGAGAACCAAAAAGGGGTGGTTCGGGTGGTCTGGTGTTCGAGATGATAATAATTGTAATTTAAAATATTTTTTATTTAAAAATATATTAAAATAATATTTTTTATTTTTTAAAAATTATTTTTGATATCAAAATGATCAGAAAATATAAAAATTTTTAATTTTTAATTTTTAAAATACGTCTAAATATTTTCATAAATAAAATTTATCTCGATTAAATTATTTATATTGGAATTGAAAATTCTTTTTTTTTTTACAACATAGAGAATATATCACTTAATGTTCAAATTAAATCTCTAAAAAAATGGAGGATACATTCTAAAAAACAAAGAGGTCATTATACCTATATCAAAGAATTTATTTCGTATCTTTATAAAAAAAAAAATCTTTTCTTTTCTTTTTTGTAAGGGCATCGTTCATTCATTCTGGTTGTGCCCATAAAATTAGAATATTATTTGGATGTTGTTATTCCCTTTTTCTTTTTCAATAGCTATTGTCACTTCATAATATTATTAAGTGACTAAATTAATTTTATTTTACAATTTTTTTCTTACAGTTAAATTGCATAACAATAAAAAAAAATCAAGTGTAAGAGTTTAGAGAAATTAAAAATTTTAAAAAGATGAATTTTAAGTGCTAACTTATGCTAATAATATAAATAATATCTTATGTCAATAATAGTATAAATATGGTATTTTTAATATTAAGAAAAAAAAGTAATACTACTAAAATGAAAACAAAAATTAACTTATACTGAGATGTAATATATATATATAT
>Ga0325410_1009973_pt1 | contig 10077 bp, 4 predicted proteins | sample PopdelMetagenome_16_FD_206182 | JGI IMG/M metagenome (GOLD analysis project Ga0325410, IMG submission 206182) | Populus deltoides microbial communities from Bellville, Georgia, United States - Xylem-PdIQD-R3 | ecosystem: Host-associated > Plants > Phyllosphere > Stem > Wood/Secondary xylem...
CAAACACACAAACTCAGTTACCAATTCCGTCAATCGCAGGTTTCAAGTCTTCAATCATGGCCGTCAAATCCGAGGAGATCTCCCGTTCCAACAGTGAATCTACTCCTCAGAAACGGGGATTAAGATCCAATGCAGATCTAGCGATTCACGAGAGTCCGATTTCTTCTCCTTTGAAGCGGAAATCTCCTCGGCGATGCGTTGATTGGTTTTTGCTTGATTTCAGCGAGAAACCAAGTCCAAGAGGTTTTTGCTTGATTACTCGGTGGCTTTTATATAATAATTTTTAAATTAATGTTTGGTTGAGCTTAATTATTATGCTTTAATTGTAGATATAAAATAATAGGTATTACATGTTAAAAAAATCATTTCAATTCAATAGTTTAAATTGTTAGGTGAGATAATGATTTATATTATTGTCTAACATATCCTTTCTAGTAAAAACTTTTTGAACTTGAAACTTGTATAAACCCATACTATTTTATGTTTAATTTTTATCAAATAAATAAAGACTATGAGATTAAACCCGTGATCATTTGGTTATTAAAACTCTAATAGCACATCAAAGAATTAATTCAACACAAAAACTTAAGTTTATAGATGAAATTCTAGAATATAATTTATATTATTTTTTAATAATTCACTTTTCAGCAACATGCATCTAGTGTTGTGTGACGTGAAGATGAACAGGAAAGGGTTTTTAATTCCTGTAAGGCGTGTATAAAGCAGGAAAAGGCTGAGAGTTTGTACGTGTGTAGGTGCCCCGGGACTAGGAAATCATTGTCGATGGAAAAGGTGAAGCAGTGTTTAGTTGATTGGGCAAAGGAGGTAAAACTAAGTTATGGTTTTAGAAGAAATGGTTTGGTTTATTTTGGATCGAAGTTGTGCATTCAGTTAGTTAAGTTTGATTTTATGTACCTTGACTTAAGAAAACAGTATGGATGCTTGTAATTCCTTGATATTCACCCTTTGTGCTACGGTCTTTCTTTGGCTTTTGAACCTTCATACTCCTATGGATTATGGTGTTTTTATGCCAGTTTTATAGTGTTTGTAGAAATGAATGATCAGAAGAAGTTAGGTAACTGGATTTCTTTAACTCATTACCAAATTATAGTAATCAAATGCCTTGGAATGTCCGCTCTCAATGCTTTTTTTCTTTGCCTGTTTGTTGCTTGCTTTTTCCTGATTGCAATGCTCATCAAGGTATTCTTAAAGGTTGTCAAAAACATTTTTTTGACACGATACAGAATATACAATTTAAACTCGACTCATAAACTCGAATCGTAAAATAGTAAAATCAAAAGTAAAATATTTTAAACAATACAAATATCCAAACATATTAAAATATATAATTCAAATAAAAGTAAAATGAACAATACAAATATCCAAACATCTTAAAATACATAATTCAAATAAAAATTCATACATGTCCGTAATATTTCAATAACTAAAAGTTAACACACCTAAAACAAACAGTCTATAGGTGTGTCATGTAAATTAAACACACCCTCATTACCTTTGTCTCCCTCATTATTTCTAAAACAGTCATCAAAATCGCTCATTATTCCTCACATCCATGTTCAATTTATCAATCTTCATGATTGCCAAAAACCTCCCAACCTCCACCAACCAACACATATTCAAGTCCAAAATAGCAAAGCAAAGCAGAGCTACAGGAGTACACAACAAAGAGACCGAACAAGCTAAAACATTTATCAAAGAGAAAAATAGTTATTGGACTTTTTTTCCTTTTGCATGTGCGTGTGGATTAAATATGACTTTTGATGCAGGATTACAAGAGGAATGCATTTATGGAGGCAGACTTTAGATGTTCAAACTTCAAACACTATACATAACATGGAAAAGAGACTGAGAGCAGTCTGTCATGCTTCTGATGCCAATGTTGATAACGTTGTGAAAGTAAGCATTTTTTTTCAATTGTATTATCAATTATAAGCTACATGAGCATTCAAGCTCAAAAGTTAAATTGTATTATCAATTGTATTATCATTTATCACTACTTATCCAGTAATACATAAAAAGCCTAGATAAATTAAATGCAAAAGTCATTCCAAACAGGTGCATCAATTGCCCTAAAGGTTGCAGTTTTTGGATTTACAGAATACCTGCAATCCTGGAAATTGGAATGCTTCGTTGCTTTGTTGCTTCCTTGCTTCGCCGAAATCTACAACACCAAAGCAAGCAAAATCAAACAGAGCATAGATTCACACTTCACAGCATACCCAGATCAAACAGAGCATAAATTACTAGCAGCAGTGCAGACTGTAGACTGCAGCACCAGTGCACCACTCCCCCTCCGAAAAAAATACCTAAAGGCCAGAAGCAAACCACTTAATTGTAGAATACCCAGAAGATAAACATAGATTCACAGCATACCCATATCATTTTTTTTTGTCTCTAATCACCACCATTAGACAGAAAAAAACAAAGCTTGGGATTGGGAATCAATTCTTACTTTAGTCTCGCCAAGAACGCTCCGGATCGGGGGAAAATGATTTCTTAATTTGCCGGGAAAAGGGAAAAGGAAAAGGGGGAAGGAAGTTAGGGACAGGGAGAGTGTGAGACAGGGAGGGAAACGATTGGACGAAGTCTGGACTCTGGAGTCAGGGAGAGTGTGAGAGTGAGACAGGGATGAAGTCACAGGAGGGTGGTCGGGGACTCGGGTGGGAATTGGGAAAGAAAATAAATTAGTGCTCAGGGAGGGTCCCTGAGTCAAAATTTTTTAGATTTCTAATTTTCCATTCGGTGACCGTGACATTTTGGTTAACTCATGAAAACATAAAGTTTTTAACGTTTTTTAGAGTTTTGCTTCCATTTCTAAACGTTTTATGGATTTTAACTCGTAAAATCGTACGATGTTACAAGTTAAAACGCATTTTTAACAACAATGGTATTCTCCTATCAGGCCGGGTTTCAGCCTCCAGATGTACTGGCCATGATTGTACTTCATTAGCAAAAACATCTGAAATTTTCAACAAGGTACTGACAAACAGTTCTTTCCACTGAATTTTTTTGTTTAGTAGCATATAGATACCAATAATACCATATATGCTTATGAGCTGGTTTGTCTTCTCATATGATGGAGAAAACCCAACCGAGGAGGAAAGTCAATGGATCTACCCCACCTCTACAACTTCTCCAGAACTTGTATTCGCAGCAACAACGGTTAATGGACTAAAAAATGATGTAGAAATCATGTCCTCGGCAGCAACAACGGTTCTTCAGGAATTGTCTTCAATGATGCAAAAACTTGACAAGTACGTGGATTGCTTCTCTTTCAGCTTCATATTTGGCTTCTATTTAACAAGCACTCCACCTATTCCAAGGGTGGTAGCCTTTAATTTTGGGTTAATGCGAATATGCTTTGTTTCTAAAAGTTTTCTTGTATTTCCCCTTCAGAATCAGATGCCAGTGCCAGAGCAAGTTTCATTCGTTTAGCTTTCTCACATACAAAGGTAAATACATTGATGGGAGCATGCCACCAACCAAAGAGATGGAGTACTAGACCTGGATTGCATGGACGCTATTCTTTTTCCCGCCAAAATGAGAGTTTCCATTACAGAAATGCCGACAGGTGAAGGGCATGATTCAGTGAAAAATTATACATGGTACGTGACTTGAGTTTAGTAAAAAGATTGTGCTTCTGATTCCCCACTTAATAACAGAGGTAAAGCTGCGAAGCTTTTTTTTTTGTGCAAAGCACGTATTTCATATAAAATAAACCTTAAATTGAAGGGTGTGATTAAAAATATTCAATTTTAGGACTAAATTGCAAAAATCTTTAAAGTTTGGGTATGCCTTTGCCCACTTACGGTTAAATATAGTTCCTCCGATGCATCTTAATAAGAACGTAGATGCATGGCAACTGTATATTTCTTTATGGTAAATGGAAATAAAAAAAATGCCAATGAGGCGGCTTAAGTAATTCCTCGAAGCTATTACAATCTTGATTATAGTTATTAAACTTAATTTTACTGGTTCACTTGAGTCAGGTTAAAAAAAAATCAGCTTTAAATTAACCCGATTCAAAGCTGATTTTTAGTTGGTTAACTTAATAAGATTAACAAGTATCCTTTGGTTAAACTGACTGGCTGCATTTTTCGGTCATCGGGGTGATCGTGTAAAATTTACTTCCATGTGTTTAAAATTCTAAAAATATATTTTTTAATTTATTTTTATTCAAAAATACATTAAAATATTTTTAAAACCTCAATAAAGATATTTGCAATTCTAAAATTATATATATAACTTGGCTTGACCTGACAGATTGACCTTGAACCCGAGCAATCTGGGGTCTTGATCGAGTTTTAAATAGTCAAAATTCATACTTGCAATTAACCTGACCAAACCTCAATAATTTGGCTTAACTCAGGTGAGACTCAATCTTTTTTTTATATTGTTTTTAATAAACCCATGTAATATGAAATTAATTTGTGAATACTTAACCTTTTATGTTTTTTATAGCCTATATTTCTATGAAATATTTCTTAATTTTTCCATGTGAGATAGCTATATTTATAACCTATATTTACATGAAATATTTCTTAACTTTTTCAATATTGTCAGAAGCTTCATATTGATCATTGATTCTTCTCGGTATCACACCCTCGGACAAATGATCAAGTTTAACTAAATAACAAAGTCTTGTTCAATGCACTTAAAAAAAATAAAAGATAAAAAAAACTAAGTCAAAATGAGAAAATATCTACTGGTGAAACATTATTCCTCCTCGTATACAATACAAAAGCCATGATCTCAACTGAAATCAAATTTCCAAGCCACCAGGTATTTTACTACACATCAGAAGACAATGAATAAGGTCTTATGACCAATCTTGACTTCCTAGAAGAATCATGTCTGACAGTTGCAGTTAAGAATGAAGTCTATAGGTTTAGAGCTACCCAATATCACAACACCAAGGTCAAGAATAAAAGATTTAAGTTCGGAGATTTGTTACTTTGAAAGCTAGAGGCTACGGGAAATAGAGAGAGTAAAGGTAAACCAGCTCCAAAATAGGATAGTTCCTTCAAAGTCATAAGAGTGATCAAAGCTAATACTTACAATTTACAAGATATAAAAAGGAAGAATTTCCTTCATGTTTGATATTCAGACCACCTCAAAATGTATCATTGTAAATATGAATGTATATTTTCATATATGAATATTTTCAATTCTTTATCACTGTATATACATATAAGTCTCACGAGATGATATATGTTCTCTCTAAGGGCAATTTTCAAGGGATTGATATGTGGTCTTTCTTAAGGCAATAACCCTTACAAAGTTCTAAGGGATGATATGTGTTCTCCCTAATAACAGTCTCTAAGGGATTGATATGTGATCTCTTTCAAGGCAGTAGCCCTTTCAAAATATCAAGGGATGGTATGTGTTCTCCCTAAGGGCAATATCCAATGGATTGATACGTGGTCTCTTTCAGGTCAGTAGCCCTCACAAATTCCCTAGGGATGATATATGTTCTTCCTAGGGGCAATCTCTAAGGGATTGATATGTGGTCTCTCTTAGGGCAGTAGCACCTACAAAGTTTTATTGGATGATATGTGTTCTCTCCGAGGGTAATCTCCAAGGGATTAATATGCAATCTCTTAAAAGACAATAGTTACAACTATAAAAAATACCTTATTATCCAACATCATGGGTCTCAACAACCTATAGACTACCTAACACAAAGAACCCATTTCTATCCTAGGTAGGGGGCAACGTGGACGTTTAACCTTGTTAGTCTGTTGGTCACTTAAGAAAATTTTCTAATTATTAGAGATGTATGTTTTCCAACCATGAGCTTTGAACTAGTGTTGACCCATGCTAGTATATTAGTCATTTAAATTTTTTTTCAAAGAATTTTTTAAGTATTGGAGATATATGTATTCCAATTATGAGCGTTGGACCATGATGATCCATATTGGTCTGTTGGTTATTTAAAATTTTCCTAAGAATTTTTTAAGGGTTAGAGATATACATGTAAGAGAGGATATAAATACCCCCTGAATCATTTATTGAAAAACGATAGGGTTAAAAGGGTATAAATATTCCCTGAACCATCCAAGTAAGAGTTCAGAACTTTTTATCTCTTAAAATAAACTTATATAAATTTTAGAGCATTAACCATTTTAAAACTCAAGAATAAATATCTTTATTCCTTGAATTCAAGACTCTTTTAAGTCATTTATTATCTTTCCCATAAATATACTAATTTTATCTTTAGAATGTTTTTAAGTCTTCTCGGTTAAAACTGTTTTTATAGATACTCAAACTTCTATTATCAGCTTGGAATTCCTTAGTCTAAAGAGAGGAAATTCAATTATTTAAACATATGGATTAATCAGTACCCAAACACTAAATAACCTCCTATTTATATATCTTGGATTTTAGGACATTATCATAAACATAACTATATATGCAATTATGTATGAGTTTATCGTAACTTGTAATTTCTTTTTTCTGTTTCTTTATTTTTTCTAGTATCTTAACAACCAATTAAAGCATAAAAAATGCAAGGATAATATATTGTTGAAAAGAAAAGGTCAACGTCCTATATATTAGGTTATGTTTGTAAATATTCCATATCTAATGGTCTGTTTGTTTCAACTAAAATCAAGTTAGGTAAATTTAAAAAAATTGATTAATAAAAAATATTTTATGATAAAAAAATAAACTTATAATTCTCAAGAGATGAAAAATTATAACAAAACAATTCATTTGCTTAAGCATCTGTTAGGTGTTGCGGTTGAACTATCATTTAGTTATTTTTGAATTTTTTTGTTTCAATTTTTTTTTTGTTGTTTGATTGATTTAATGTACTAATGTTAAAGATAAATTTTAAAAAATAAAAAATTATTATTTTAATGCATTTTCAAATAAAAATATTTTGAAATGCAATTTTTAGCACACTTCCAATCAGATACTAAATCATGGACTCAATCCTTTACCTATTCTTTTTTTTTTTCCATTTTAACACTTATTTTACATATATACAGATAACAATCAAATTTTCAAGTAGCTTTCATTAAAGTAACCAAACAATAAAAAATAATATATATTTTTTTTTAAAAAAATAGTATTAAACAAATGAATCCTGCTTTTTTCTTTTTCGTAAATGGACATATAGCTTAATTTTGAAAGGAGATAATATATCAGTTAAATATATAGTACTATCATAATCTAGAAAATAAATAAATTTCAAATTAATTTTCCATTCCAGCCATATCGAGACGGATACCATAAAAAACATTATGGAAATATAAAAAATTTCCTACTTGAAATTAGGAGGCACATTTGATTCTCATTATTACCATGATTTAGGGTAAACTTTTAGCCCATTTTAATGGGCTACCATAATTAGGGTTTTCTTTCTTACCAAATCTAGCCAAGCCCAAAACTCACCCACACTATAAATAGTAGCCCAAAATGAAAGAAGTTTGTTTTTGCCTTTCTTTCACGAGGAACACTCGCATATCTTAATTCAAACTTGCTAGGAATCAAAATTAGAAGAAAGGCGCAATCACATTGACAATCACAGTACTTTGAGCTCTCTCTGCCGCAATGTGCGAAGTCTCTCAGTTTCCCTTTTCTCTCCCTAACAAATTCTCTTTGAAGACCATGGACAAAACCCTAGCCGTCACTCATCGTCTGCTTCCGCTAAGTTTCCGCTTGCCTGCAGCTTCCTCTGCTAATTTCAACGTTAGACTTTCAAGGTCAAGCTCAAGGTCTCTTGATCTTGTTCGTTCAAGCTCGCGTGGCTGTACTCCAAAATGCTCAGCTTCAACACTTGGTACTTTATTCTCATTTTCACTTTCTGAATTGTGTTCCTTTTAGCTATTTTTGTGTTGTGTTTGTGTGTGAACAAAATAATACAAGTGGAAAAGACAATGAATTGTACTGTTTGGTTGTCAAGAAATGAAGGAAAGGAATGAGATTGGAAACTTCGGTATGTTTGTTTCATGTCAAGTTGATTTTCTCAACACAAGTTAAAGTTTATATGCTAGGTTAGTCGATTATGTCAATCTAAGTTCTGTTTGGTTTCTGAGACATTAATCTTGGCAATAGAAAAGAAGATAAATCGAAAATTTCAAGTTTACATCCTGTTTGCTTAAAATTGCCGGGGCTTCAAAAGAGAATATAATTTACTGATTTTTAATTTGATCAAAATCCAATTTTGCAATGCTGAGTGAAGCACAAGTACTTAGGTCCAAGTAAAGAGAGTACAGGATGTGGAAAATCAAATAACCAGTGGTCCCTGTGTCTTCTTTTTGTTACTATTTTCTCAGAAACCTAAAGGTTTTAAGGCAATGCTTCTCGTAACTCAAAATAAGCTGTCTACACACCATGTGTGTGCATGCATATATTTCTTTATTTTCTTGTGCATGAGAATTGGGGTGGGCCCTGGTCTTGTTTTCGCCTTTGATAAATTATGGTAGAGGCCAAATTCAGATGCTAGGGACATCTATGGCTGTCAGGGGAGACACCTTATACCCCAGAAAAAGGTGGTGGCTTGGGTTACAGGGATTTGGAAACTTTTGATTTGAGGCTTTTAGCCAATCAAGGGTGGAGGATTTTGACAAACCCTTTCCACTGTGTGTTCGGGTTCAAAGAAAATATTTTCCTCTTGCATAATTGTTAATTGCAAATCCTGGACACTTAAGGAGTACAAGTCATCAGGCTCTTGAAGCTGGTTTGATTTGGGGGATTGGTAATGGATGCAATATTTGGATTCTGGAGGATCGATGGTTGCTAAATCCTTAGTATTTTAAAGCAGTTTCCCCAGTGAAAATTTTATATGTTTGGGAATGTGTGGGATCTCTACCTGATAAGACCAATTTTCTCACTTCACAAAGCTGTTATAATTTGTCAAATCCCTATGAGCACACAATGTGAGGAAGATGTTGCAAGCTCATAATTCCAAAGGCATCTTCACTGTTAGCAGTGCCTATCATGCATCAATGTGTTTGCGTATGGTGCTCAGGGGAAGCTAATCGAGCTTTTTCTATTGACAAGATTTTGGGATTTGTAGCTGCGTAACAAGATCAAACTTTTCTTATAGAGGTTCTGTCACAGTATTCTTCCAACAGTATAAGCTTTACGCAGGAAGGGTATTAATGCTGGTTCTTGTTGTAGCCTGCTCATTTTTATGCTCTTGATTGACCGTAACTCTTCCTGCAGATTCAGGTTTTGTTGGAATATTTTTTTTTTAATCTTTTGGGTTATTTGGGGGAATCAAAATAATTTACCCCATGTCAAACCTGTCAAAGATCCCTCCATCCACCATGATATTCACAGCTTCTTATCTTGCTGAGTTTCATGGAACGGTTCACTCTCAATCAGTAAGGAATCATTTATCTGCTGTCCAGTGTTGGCAGCTTCCTTCAGATCCTTATAAGAATATAAATGTCGATGATACTGTTTTCAAGTCTAGCAGAAGTGGAGGTGGTGGTGTTTTTTTTTTTTAGAAATTACAATGTGAACTTATGGAAGGAAGGAAGGTCACTTCATAAAAGCCTCTGTCTTGGGTCCATCTGTTATCGAAGCTTGTTCTGTTAAGGAGGATTTGGTTTTGCTGCAGGTTGTGGTTTTCTAGATCTAATCCTTGAATCTGATTCAAGGCATCCATGCAAGGTGGTCAAGGCTCATTCATTGGAAGATTTTGTGTGGTCTCTGTTATTTGTAAGGATATTTGTGTTATTCTCAGAAGGTGTCTTCATTGCATATTATCCTTGCTCCTGGTTCCCGCAGCAGAGCTGCTCATCTTTTGGCTAGGCAAGCTAATAACTGATTGTATTAATTGGATGGAAGTTCATCCAGTTTTCCATACTCAACGATGTACCGACTACTCACTGTACTAGTTATTTATTGAGTTAATGTATCATCATCATTTTTCTTCAAAAAAATAAAAATAAAAAGCGAGTGCTAAGTATTTCGTTTGAATTTTTTTTCAGATAACCAAGTAGCAAGATTTCAAGAAGCTTCAAAGAATGGGAATTTAATTCCTCTATACCGATATATATTCTCAGATCACCTAACTCCAGTGCTTGCTTACCGATGTCT
>Ga0325410_1009975_pt1 | contig 10073 bp, 6 predicted proteins | sample PopdelMetagenome_16_FD_206182 | JGI IMG/M metagenome (GOLD analysis project Ga0325410, IMG submission 206182) | Populus deltoides microbial communities from Bellville, Georgia, United States - Xylem-PdIQD-R3 | ecosystem: Host-associated > Plants > Phyllosphere > Stem > Wood/Secondary xylem...
GAAACTCAAAAATAACAAAAATATAATTGTAAAATGATTGTTGACATTTTTTATTTGGAAAATAGTTGTGATGAACTCTTTAATTATATAAATGCCATTCTGTACAAATTATTAAATGATCACATTATATCGCTAAACAATTTTCACCTAACTAATTATTAAATAGTAAACTCTTAATTTTAAGGGGTGTAACTTAACTGGTTAGGTTCTGAATTTGTTCTCTGGAGGTCATCAGTTTGAGTCTCACAAATCTCAGAGTCACTTGAGCCTTACATGATTATTAACTTTAGGGCCCGTGAGATTAATCGAGGTACACGCAAGCTGACCTGAACACTCATGTTAGTCTAAAAAAATGGCACTCGAAACAGTATTAGATTCTTCAGATATCAAGAATCAAGGCACCCTTCAATTAGAAATAAATTCTAAACTATAAGAAACATTGTAACTCATCAGCCTAGATATCATTTCATGTATTGATTCATCGTCATATCCAATTTAGGAAAGTTTTGTAAACTCTAAAAATTTAATTGGAAAATAAAATTTAATTAATAATAAAAGTGAATAATAATAATAATAATAATAATAATAATAAATAAACAAACAAATAAAATAAATGAGAAGTTAATATTTATGTGTGTGTATTGGTAATTCATCCAAACTTGGAAGAAGGGTGGAGGCTTGTTGAGGAAGCCATTCTTTTCACCTTGAGTGGTCGGTCATGAGCATAGGGAGGGAGGTAAGCATTTTGTGAAAATTCTAGTAAAATCCACGCTAAAATTAATTAAAATAAACACTAAAAAGGGTTCATAGAGTTCTAAGTTAGGGATTGGAGTTTTCTTAATTATAAAAAGAAAAGAAAGGGATGGCAAGAAGAGGGGGAAAGGAAGAGAAGCGAAAAACTTATCTTCAACACTTTTATCACCATCTTCTTAGATTTTAGATGGTAAGTTAACTTGTTTTAAGTATGGATACATTTATTCTGATGAATAATCTTGTTATGAAACATTGTGTAAATGATTAAATTGAATGAATTGATATGTTGATATTGGATTTTGATGTTTTATTATGCTATTAGAATTAAATGGATAATTAAGTGATGAACCAAAATTACATATTAAAAAGAAAAAAATTTGATCCCTCTCTTTATGGGTGTTTCGGCCAAGGTGAATAAAAAAAATTAGAAATAATTTAGTTTGAAATTTTATAGCAATTGAAAATGAAATTGGATTATTTGGGTTTTGTAAAGAAGTTTAATAATGAAATTCACAAATGTACACCATAATTTTAATAAATTATAATAAGTCTCGACATACTAATTATCTTTTTCTTAATATAACATCTTTTCCCTTCCAATCCAAAATCTTCATTTCTTTACAAGCATAACCTCATCTCCATTCTAAAAGTCATATTTAATATTCACAAACACTTCATCCTTTTGGTTTCCTTTTACCAATAAAAACAATATATTATTCACTTTCATTCAATCATGAAAGCAACTTATAATGGTTTCCACTCAATGATGAAAATTACAAACACTAGCTTTCATCTAGGTATGAAAACAACATAACAATAACTTTCATTCATCGATGGAAGCAACAAACATAGCATTGGCTTCCATTCAACGATGGAAGCTACAAACATTGGCTTTCATCTAGGTATGAAAACAACATAACAATGACTCTCATTCTTCAATGGAAGCAACAAACATAACATTGGCTACTTTTTTTTGTTTCAAGAAAACAATACACATTGGCTTTTGTTCAATATGAAAGCTATATAATCATTGGCTTCTCTTCAATAATGGAAGTAACAAACATTGGTTTTCCATAAACTCCTTATCAAGATACGTTTGTCAACTTTACCAATGTTTCATTAGAAATATAAAACATAAGGCTACAACTTTTATGAAGGATGATGAACCTAGTTTTGCCAGTTAGGTATAAAAAAGTACTCATTACAATAACATGTGGAGCTGTCTAGTAGGTTCCAAGTTAGACCTTTCATTAATTGTTTGCCTATATTTAAAGTTTTATAGCTCTAAACGATGCAAATCCAGTTGCATTTGAAAGTTAATATTCATACCTATAACTTTCATGAAGATAGGTATATCATATTTTAACATTTTAAGAGTCAAGTTACAGTTAGAAATCTGGTGACAAATCTATGTTTTTAGCTTATCACTTTAACAAGCAATTAAGTGTTTTAATGTATCTCTTCATCATTCAAAACACCCATTTCCTTTTAATATCTTTTCTAATACCATTAAATATGAATCTTACATAAATTAAACTAATCAAATTTACCCTTTATAGACAAAAATCTCTCAATCAAACCATGTTAAATGACTATTCATAGTAAACAACATCATTCCACCATAACAATATCAAAACACATAACTAAGGTTCATTTCTAATAATTATATCACACTCATAACTCATTAAATACACCAATAGTCTTAGTAAAAGGAATTCTCACCTTCAAATCACAATAATCAAGAAGAATTTGTAAGAAGAACAAACTTTTATCCACTTCTATTTCTTTCTCTTTTCCATCCCTTGCTTTTCATGACCATGTCTTTGTCAAATCTACTTCTTCTCACTTCCCCTCACATGATATGTCTCAATTTAGTATTTAGGAGGTTTATCTCTCACAAATTTACAAGGTTTTCCTTTAATTTTCTTATTTTCCCCTAGTTTTTCTAAACTCTCTCAAGCTTCTCTCTTCTTCTTTTTCCCTCTTGAATGGCCGAACATAGGCCATGTATTTATACCCATTTCCTTGTTATTATTGTCGCCATCATTTTTCAAATACTAATTTTTACCACACTCATATATGAAACTTCACAAACCAACCCTTTTTAATACCAAATAATAAGCTATAAAATAAGTTTCACGATTATGAAGGCAGAACAACATTCAAAAGAAAAATCAATTTTGGATTCCATGTTATAAAACCTTTTGTTTTGTTTTTCCAATATTCCCTTATAGTTATATGAATTTTTAGGTGGATTATTAGTTGGAATAATTTTGTTGATTTGGTTTGTCAAAGAGTCTTTTGTATTTGTAAGCTTGGTTTTGCATTAAGAGTTTGTAGAATAATCATCATCATGAGTGCTGATGCCACTAGTTAATGTCAAAGATTTTTGTTAGTTTGGCTTGAGGGAGGCATTTTCTAAACTTGATGTTTGAGACTTTATCATTCTTTGCTCTCTCCTAGATCTTCAGATAACTATTAGTGTAATTGGAACAAGTCTAGGTTAGTTTGCAGGTGGTGATGGCAAGGGAGGAGGAAAAAGCTATTTATACTCTAGTGATTTTATTTTTATTTATTTATTCCTTATTTAATGCAACAATGACACTTTAATCATTAATTGGGATATAATGGAAATCTTATAAATATTTCAAAAAAAAAATTGTTCACTTTTTTTTGGCGTATTAGTAAAGATGTAAAGTGTTATACAACTTTAAATATTGACTCTTCTTGATTTATTTTCAAAATTATAAAGGCAAAGTATAATCATGAGTTTTCTATAGAAGGGTCAAGGAAATTTTTTCTTTTTCTAATAATGTATTTTTTTATCATATACTTGATTTATATGGACTTGATTAGAAAGATCCCAAACAAGGATGACAATGGGCACCAACAGATAGGGTTTGGTATTATTCGGTCATAAATTTGAAACCAAAAGCTATTATCCATGACTGACCTAGAAAAATCAACGAGTATGGATTTTAGATAATCTCGATTGAATTTTTGGTATTCATTCAGTTACCTATAATATAGGAATTTAGAATCTTATAAAACATTTTTTCTCTTTCAAATGATTATATTGGTGCAAAATGGACTATATTTTTTAAAAAAAAAAGTTTTCTTTTTCCCTATACAGAGGTCCATTTCAAAATAAATCAAATCATAATTTTTTCAACATAAAGGTGGCCTCAGGCTCACCATCCATCAATTCTATCAAAAAGTATAATTATATACAACATACATGCAAAATAATAAGATCACAAAACTTTCTGGAATATATACAAACATCCCCCAAATAAATAAAAAAAAAAAAGTCTTCCCTTCTTTTTGTTTTTCTTACAATCCATATGGTATTAGTAGCTTAAGTACATATGATAAGTTTATTTACATAACATTAATTTATTTTACAAAATTCTACCTAATGTGGAATAACTGAGAGGTATTTGGAGTGCGATATCAAGATAGAGATGGTGAATATAATGTATCTATAAAACATATAGAAGTATAGAATATAAAATAAGTATATGAGTATCCATTTCAACTAAGAGTTTTACCACACTCTAAGAATAACATAACATTAAGGGACCTTTCTCGAGCATATTCAATCTACACCATATTTTTAATTTATTTTGTTTTCTTCATCAAATGATAACCTCTTTTTTATTATACAATCATTTTCATGTGTAGGTTAATATTCCATCAACTATACACTCATTTATCCATTTCAATAATCATAACTCATGTCTTAAGATACTTTTTAGAATCCATCATTATGGTAGATTCAAATTTACAACAAAGCCCCTGTCACAAACAACTCAATTTCTTATCATAGCCTCCGTCTTTATGATTGACTCAATTTTCACGTCATAGCCCTCGGTATTGTGGCCAACTTAGTTTCGTGACACACTCATTTTCATAACATAGTTCATCCCATTTCAGCCGACTTAGTTTTCACATCTTAACCTTTGTTATTACAGTTGGCTTAGTTTCACTTCATGAACACATATTCGTAGCATACTTCATTTACACACTAAATAATTATGTTAAACATTTATTTAATTAAAAAAATCATGTGATGAACGCATACCTGAAGCTCTTGCGGAATGCGTTCTCTTTACAACGGGTTCCACTTCAAATATCCCTCTAAATTCTAAAAGCATATTCTAAATCAATACCCAATTTTCTTTGGTCCATTTATAACTTTTACTAAATCATATTGTCACCATTTTTGTAATACAATTAAATGTCCAAACATATCGTCACCCATTTTCGTAATAGAATTCAATGTCCAATTATATCATCACCTATTTTTGTGGAATGTGATGAACGCGTACCTAAATCTAAATAATTATGCTAAACACTTATTTAATTAAAAAAAAAAGTCATATGATGAACGTGTACCTGAAGCTCTTGTGGAATGTGCTCTCTTTACCACGGGTTTCACTTCAAATATCCCTTTAAATTTCAAAAGAATATTTCAAATCAATACCCAATTTTCTTTGGTCCATTATAACTTTTATTAAATCATATTGTCACCATTTTTGTAAAATAATTAAATATCCAAACATATCATCACCCATTTTCGTAATATAATTTAATGTTCAATTATTGTCACTCATTTTTTTTTGTACAACTCAATGTCCAATTATATCATCACCCATTTTTGTAATATAATTTAATGTCTAAACCAATCATTACTCATTTTTATAATACAATTCAATATCTCACGTCATATCTTCTCAATCTATTATTCATATATTTTATCCAACACAATGTGTGTATTTAAATTAAACCATTCTTTATATGGAGATTAGACATGTCCAACCTTCCAAAACACACCAACAACGGTTCAACACATCAAATATTTTTTTTATAATCATTGACACAATTTATCGAAAACATGGTTTGCACATAAATGAAACCATTCTTCACTTAAAGATTATACTTACCCAGTCTTTCAAAACACACCAACAATGGTTCAACACATCATATCAATCTAATATTAAAGGGTGAAATTAAAAGAAAAAAGCAACAAAAAAAAAGACTTGAGTCAATCCTAGTGAACCTACCGAATCTATGAGGACATGAGATTGGGATAACCCTATAGAAAGAAAAGTTAAAAAAATAATAAAAGCTAATCTCCAACCAGCTAAATTTTGAGAGATGAAATTAAAAAAAGGCCTAAAAATACTAAAGACAGCCTGGTCTAATCTTCAAAACATGTGACACGGATCATGAGACGAGATTGCACCATAAAAGGCAAACCTGAAAAAATTACAGTGTCAAATTCCCAACCAACAAAAATAATTAGGGATAAATTGAAAAAATCAAACTTGATACAAAAAAAAATGAAATCAAATTACGAGGGATGAGATTGAAAAATAATTTCAATTAGGAAAATTATAAGAAAAAATAAAAGTCAAAAGAATAAGGTTCAAATTTGAAATAAAAATCAAATTCCAAGGGATGAACTTAAAAAATAAATCAAGAAATGATTCAAGATTAAATATATTACAATTAAAAAAATGGGGACCTAATTTGATTTAATGGATAAATGACCAGACTTCTTTGGTTTTTTGCAATGCCTAACATATTTTTTGAGGAGGAGAGAGAGAAAACAAAGAGGAAGAAAAAACACGTTGTCATAGTTCAATTGTCGCTCATCTGAAGGCACACACCTCACCACCATGATGGGGACAATGAGACACATCAAACGTGTGGCCTAAAAGGAAACGTTTCAAGTCTAAATGGCTCTATATGCATCACCCAAAAGGCATGAGCGTCGCCTAACACATGCCAACCATTTTTTATTTAAATTATATTTTATATATATATTAAAAGACTCAATTACCCTAACCTCACATGATAATAATAATAATAATAATAATAATAATAATAATAATAATAAAATCCAAAATGAAATGACAAAAGAAAATGGCATTTAAATCATTGCACGCAAAACCAATAAAGTTTAATTTTAGGGGGCATTTAAATCATTGTACTGTGCAAAAATAGTGAGAAAAAAAACTCTTGGCCTAAGTTATATGTTTTTTTTTCTTTTAAAGGTAATTTAGTAAATTTATTATGCAACAAAAAATTAAAAAGACTAATTCACCCCTATTTAATTTTGTAATGACTAATGAGTCCACGAAAAAGATCGTATTTCCTTTCATATCCAGTCAAGTGGTTTGCCTTCTCAAAGGTAAAATGGTAATTTTACTGAGAGAATCCGCAATAAATTATAAGTGTGTGCATAGTAACTAATTCTAGTACATGTGGTATGTTGCGGGCCAAATCACTTTCAGACATAAAAAAACATGTGGGTCCAGTTATATTTTTTTATGTCGATGAAAAATCTCAAATGCACATTGAAAGCTTGATTAATGTGTTTAATAAAAATAATGGATCACCATATGAGTTAATAAACACTAAAAATAATCGTTCATTATAAACAAAGATTGAACCAAGATGTTAAATATTAGATACGGATAGAAAACATGATCTTGCAACATGTCATGCTATTTAATATTTTTATTTAATCAGGTGTTAGTATTTTATTTGAAAAAAGAACAATAAAAATTGAATCGAAACAAAAAAAAACTTGTTAGCATAGTTCATTTGTTTTTTTTTATTTATTTATCTAGCTTTGCTCTATATCGCGGTCCCTTATATGGCTTAGGTTCAACTCCAACCATGTTGGAGTTGACTTGGTGTGACCTGTTTGACCAAACGAGCAAAATACGATTCAATCGCCCCATCTATAACCTAATCTCACTCCAAATTGTTTTTGAAGTCGTCGTTGTTTTAACCTTTAACTCACCTAATGAGGCTCAAATGCAAAACAACAAACTGTAAAATGATAAAATAAAATAAATTACTAATTGAAAAAAAAAAAGACGACACCAGACTGGATCAACACAGTCAACCCAGGTTAACCTTCCAAATTTATGACCTAGGTTGTTACATGACCATAATAAGTTAACTTAATTTGGCCATCGATCTCTTTCATTTCAATTTTTTGATTTGGTCCTTAATTCTTTGATTGCTTTTCAATTTAGTTCTAGATTTCATCTCATCTGAGCCTAATTAAGGCCAAACCGGGGAGAAAAAAAGGGATGAAATTAAAAAAAAATATTTGAGGTGTGCGTTACAATTGTCAACATGTGAGAAAGCCCGTTACATTCCAGTGGCACAGGCAGCTTCTTCCTAGCTCTATCCATGGCCCTTCTTGGTGATGTTTGAATCATGTCAATGGGTTCTCCATCCCAGGATAACATGTGTTAGCAACGAGTAAACAATGTGGCTTCGATGACTAATTTTTATTTTTCTTATCTCTTTCTTATTTTGATCTTTATACCAAACTAATAAAAAAAGAAACATTTTTGTTATGTTTGTCCTGTGAGACAGTTATAATGTTTTCAACTTAGGAATTATTTTTTATATATAATTATAATTATAATTATAACTATTAGGTAGCATTTGATTATTGTCCTAAGATAATAGGAACGAAGACAATAAAGACAATGACGTGTATGGTAGAAGAGACAAAGATAGAGACATAAAAATTAATCTATTTTTGAGATAATTTTGAAGTGAATTTATGTACTTCCAAAACAAGAGGTACAAAAAAAAGTCTTCAGAGACAATATTTTTTATTCGTAAAATATCCTTGTAAAAACTCCCAATTCCAAAATTGTCCAATTAAAACATGTAAGGATAAAAATAGTTATTATCATAGTTTTAAAACTTAACTCAAAAGTCGATCTAGGGCGAATCTCGGGTCACTAGTCTTGACTCGGATCACTATCCGGGTTGACCCGAGTCAGCGTAAGAATAAGTAGTTATTATCATAATTTTAAACTCGACTCAATAGATGACTTGAGATAAGGCCTGGGTCACGAATGAGATTAATCGTTGACCAGGATCAATGTAAGGACAAAAGTAGTTATTAACATAATTTTAAAACTCGACTCAAGTGTCAACCCAAGGTAAGGTTCGGGTCATGTGTCAGGAACGTCAACCCGGGTTGACCCGGGTTAACATAAAATAAAAGTGGTTATTATCAAAATTTTAAAAATTTATTCAAGGGTTAACTCAGGGTAAGGCTTGGATCACGAATTAGGAAGGATAATCAGAGTTAACCTAGGTGAATGTAGTGATAAAATTGTTATTTTTATAGTTTTAAAACATGACTCGGAAGTCGACCGTGAAAGGGCCCAGGTCACATGTCGAGAGGGCCAACACGGGTTAACCCGAGTTCATGTATGAATAAAAATGGATATTATCATAGTTTAAAAACCTAACTCAAGAGTCGACCTGATGCAAGGTTCATGTCACTGATCAAGAAAGTCAACCCGGCTGAAAAAAAAATTTAAAAATAATCAAAGCAACCTAGTTTTGACCAATTTTTTTTAAAAAAAATCAATGAGTTTTTTATTCATGTTTTATCCCATGTTGAATTGAATTTTTAACTAAGTTAGTTCGAATCGATCATTCTTTTTTTAAAAAAAAATTCAAACCAATCTAAGCTCCAATCTAAGCTCCAAGTGAACTAGTCAGGTCAATCATAATTTTAGAACTACTATTATTATAATATTATTAATTTTAATATTTAATATAAACTAAAGTAAGAAAAAATATCTAATTATTTTTTAAAATATATAAGTTTGTTAATAATACATATTAAAACTAAAATATACTATTTTATATTTTTTTTATATTTTATTCATTGTAACTAAATAAAATATTAAAAAAATTATTTTATCTTCTACAATTCTGTTTTAATTTTCTTTTCTATAGTGTCTTATCTGTTTTTTTCATCTTGTCTCTTCTATTATATGACAATAATCAAAATCTGCCTTTGTTTTAAAAATCAGTTACATCTATTTGTTTGCTTTCCAAAAGCATATCCAAAAAGAAGACACGCAAGTAAAGTGTGCGTGTCAATGATGGATCAAAATTCTTCAATATACTTATAATAATTACATATTGTTCTCTTTCTCTCTCTCTCGATCCTCCAATTCTCAGTTTTGGATTTGGTTTCAAATTCAGGGCAGATTCAACGTACCCAAAAAGCCAGCCACCCCCCCCTCCCATCCCTTCTTCATTCTCCACACCGTCTTTTATTATTATTATTATTATTAAGAAGAAGAAGAAGAAACAAGAGAGTTTTATGTCAGTTTGTTTATGGGTGTGTCTGACATGCAAAGCAACGGGAATGGGAATGAGGGATTCAGCTTCAGGAGCTGTGTTTTTAGGAGAAAACAAGTGGATTCTCTTCGTGTCAGCAGCCATAGCGGTGGCCAAACCCAACAATTAGCTAA
>Ga0325410_1009976_pt1 | contig 10072 bp, 5 predicted proteins | sample PopdelMetagenome_16_FD_206182 | JGI IMG/M metagenome (GOLD analysis project Ga0325410, IMG submission 206182) | Populus deltoides microbial communities from Bellville, Georgia, United States - Xylem-PdIQD-R3 | ecosystem: Host-associated > Plants > Phyllosphere > Stem > Wood/Secondary xylem...
GGATCTCTTAAAGGAATGAGTTATAAGTTAATTATCATTACTGTTTTTTCTTACATCTTACTAATTATGCTATTGGAACCATGTTTCCATGCAGAAATTAAACTAATCCAGCAACCCGTTATTGCAAACTTGATGGGGAAAACACTGTACAAATTTCCTTACAAATCTTGTTGGATTTCTTTTTTCTCTTTGATTATTACCAATATACTTCTGTGGCTTTAAAGAAGTAATGATCATGGAACAACCAACTGATCTTACTAAAGTAACTTGCTTAGGTTGTAGGCAAGAACTATTAAAAGTTGTCTTTGAAAAGTACTTCCACTTTTTTGACAAAGTGGGTATTAGTAGGTGACAAAGATTCAATCTCCTTAACCGTTCTCTTCTCATTATTTTAAAGCTCCAGGCATCACGACTTTCCAAATGTGTGAGACACTTTGGTGCCAGAAATTGAGGAATTATATTGTTTTTTCTTTTCTTTTCCTTTTCTTTTCAATTCCATTGTAAACCCATCTAAATCCTTCAAGTTTATTTTGTAAGAGTATTTTAATTGAAATTTTGCCTTGTAGAGTACAATTTTTGTGGCAAAGATCGATTTCTACCTTCGAATTATCTAAATGAAGCATCACTTGTAAACCATAAATTGCTTAGTGTATTCGGTCATCTACTTATCCAATTGAAATGGATATGTAACGTTTCCCCTTTTTGTTTTTTTAAAAAGGGAAAAAATGGATAAAATCTTTAACATATGGAAGTTTGGATCAAGCACTATTCCTCCCAAAATATCTGCCCTCGGGGTGTGTTCATGAAGACTATTGACTTCTTGATGGTTTGCATTATATAGGGTTTTAGATGTCCCACCTGACTTGAGGATCAACTCGAAAAAAGATTTGAGCTATTAGGTTATTGGATGAACTCGGGAGTTGCTATTTCAATTATTTTTATTAAAAATCATTTTTTCTTTTTTTTTTAATTATTTTCTTTAATGTTGATTCAGTGATTCACATGTTGATCCAGTTGTTAGAATCAATTCTAAAACTTATTTGAAAAAAAATCTAAATCATTAAATGATTGGGTTAGCCCATAAGTGATCAATTATTTTTATTAAAGTATTGTTTCGTTCTTTATAAATAAAAATTTCTTGTTTTTAATCTCACCAAGTTAACTATATCACCAATATTTTATCTGATTTATCTAGAAATTTAATCCCGGTCATGTTTCAAGTCTCAAATTTCTTGGATGGGTAAAGGTTTAACAACAACGGGTATAACGCACACCAATTGAGTGGACAACATGAACCCTTGAACGGTAGTCGGAATAATTTCTTCTGAGACTTGGCATTATGGCTCATTCAATGCAGGTCTTATTTGATTTGACGCTTCTACTCCCTAGTTTCTCATTGTCGACAATGGGGTTAATGTCCTTGGAGTTTTACTTTCATTTTCTTGAGTCAATATGATCCATCAGATTTTTCATCACTTTCTCTATCACTGTCTTCTTTAAATTTAAGGTCATCGACCCTTCATTGTCACGGACAACTGAGATTCTTAGCGTAGGTCAAAAGGAAGATGGAAATAATGCAAAGGGAAGACAATGGGGGCATCCATCTGTTATTCTAGGTCATTGTGGGGTAGCGATGGAATTTGCTTTCTCCATCCTGGTGTTGTTAGGTTATCCAACAGACAAGGGTTGCTGACTTGCTGCTGTAGATGCCTAATGGTTTCAAAGCTGGATCTCATCATTCCACCTCGACGCTATCTCGTTGTCATTGCAAGAGGCCAGCTGCACTGTAAAGATATTATGATCTCTCTCAGATCCTTTATGTTCTACAGAATGGAGCTTAAGCATGAAATGAAAAGAAGCATTAAAAAGTGCAAAACCATTAGCAATCTGAAGGAAAAACTCAACAAGGATTTTTTACTCTGTTGTATATTGTATTGATCCATAATGCAAAGCTGTCCATCATAAAGATTATTCTAACTTACTGTTTGCTATTAGCAGTCATGGCAGAGAACCAACTAAACAGTCCTCCAACCATTCAAAGAATGAAAGTTAGCTTGTTACAGCCTCTCCTTTTACTGTCTTACCACCATCTAGGGCTGGCCTCCTATGGACAAGGGCCCTTGAAGCAGCAAGGATCTCTATTCTCTTTGACTGTAACTCTATAATTTCTATTAGTGTATTACACATAGCTCTACAACCTACTTCCCCAAGTTGCCCTTTCTGAGTTTGGAGGGATGGTATCTGATCTCTCAGAAGCTTGCATGCTCTAGAGCATTTACATCTTCACCACATGTCCTGTGAACTTCCACCATTCTCTCAACGGACCTGCAAATCCCGCTACATTTCCAATCAAATGAAGCAGCACAGACACTGCCAAGCTGAGCCTTCCACTCACAATCTGCGGTAACGAATCACATCATTATCTCTGTAAGAAGTATTTATATTTATGCTATATTCTCACTCTTTAAATTAATCACTATATGCAGTTCGGTAAAAGGATGAATGGAAACTAGTAATAATTCTGAATATGTCTGTTTACAAGAGCTTACAGATAGCAAGAAAAACCTTTAAAATTAACACTATAATAAGTTCAAAGAAGCAAAATGTCAATTTGGATCTGCTGAGTTTTACAGAATGAGCATCTGTCCTCAGAGGCAGGGAAATTTTACAGGTATTCAGGTGTTGCTTTCTTCTTTTCGCCTACCGACCAGAATAGATTTCCCATGTGAAAACTAAATGAATAGTATATAAACATGTACCGCTAGCAGTGTCAAATTTACCTGGTGGAGTACCACAACAGATTCTCTTATCGTCAACGTGCTCCACATCTAAACCGATAAACCAAGATCCCAGAGAAACATCTTCATTGACATATTTATGCAATATGTGCCTGAAGATAAGATTAAAAGAAAATTGGAGTGCATATTTAGCAAAACAAGTTCACAATCTGTAATGCTTAGGAATCAAATACATGGAGCCAGAATTAGAACCCCCTTTTCCAGATTCTTGGTATCAAACTGGATTAGCAATCAATTTCAGCTCATCCAATCATTACTCATAAGTGACTCTTAAGTTTTTCTGTAAGCCAAATAACTTGTATGACTGGAGGGAGACTTACTGGTTTTCAGATATATAGGTAGCCAAATCCTTTGATATAGCATAAAGTTGTCCAGTAGCATGTCGGAAATACTTGTTTCCAGCTTCTCCGAATTTCCAATACTCTGGTTCGTAATATTTCACTCCCCTGTTTCATGGATATGTAAGAAACCATACCTTACCAATGTTGAGCTAATTCAAACAGCTCAGACCATTAAGCATACCTTTTAGAAAGTACAGGACCAGACTTCATACAACCGACATAAACCCGATGTTTCTTTCGGTGTCCAGCTAAGATTGTGCCCAATGTTGCTATATTAATTTGACAGCAAATGAGCTCAATGAGATGGGAGAAACAAGATAAACATGCACTTGGAAAATTTACAGGCACTCATCTCTAAAAATGCATGTCATTTTCTCCAATTCTACATATTGGTGCGCGCGCGTGTGTGTGAGAGAGAGAGGGCATATTGCCTACAAGATCTACAAATTAAACATGCAAGAAAGGATCAAAATTCTTTTTACCTAAATTCACATGAACATCATCGTCAACTTTGATATAAAAGTCCGCATCCCACAAACCAACAGCGGTGCTAAAGTAAGTCTTTGTCTTGGCTGATAGTTCCAGGTATCCCTCAACATGTTCCTGTTTAGACATTATGAAAAATAAGAAGCATATACCTATTTGACATTTCATTAGACCCACTTTCAACCATCTGGAGTGCAAAAGATGAATGTAACGGCTAAGTAATGAATAAAATCACCAGTCTCAAAAAATCTCCGTGCACCATTTCCTCTGCTTCAATAGCTTTGTCAAGAATGCCACCAGCAGTTGAACTGTGGAAAAAGCCATTTAAGAAAATCTCCTCTTTAAATTCATACTCCACAACTATATAGTGTACCAACATCTAGCATGAACAGTGAACATAGCAATCAAGGAGGTATACAAGTCCATTTCCATCCTTTCTTCCTCGGTTTATTACCACTTGTCCATCGTTTCTATCTCGGTTTATTTCACAGAGCACTTGATTCTATACCTATTGCATCAGTTTTGAAATCTTTTTACCTAAATTCACATGACATTGCGATTGTTTTATCTACAAGTTTTTCATATCTCTCTAGATTTCTTGCTTTTAAAACAAAGTCCTGCTTTCATTATTGCATCAGTTTTGAAATCTTTTCACAATGATATAATCAAATTTGTACAACCTTTCAGTGCTAGAGCCACAAACTACACATACAGTCCAGTAGAAGAAAGATGGCAAGTGCTACACTTTATAAGAAAATCAAGCACACCGCAAACAACACTAGCTACAAGATAGGCGTAAAATCTCACCTGTGACCTATAACAAAGCGTATGACTATACCCTTCTCCTTCTCCAATTTCTTTCTTGCCTCACCTATTTAAGGATTCAAAACCTGAACTCGTTAGTCATTCTCTAACTGGCAACTGTAGTAGCATATAACTTTAAAAAGAACAAGTCAAAAACAAATTTGGTCCCGACCAATTCACCTTGTGGCATCCAAGTTGTACGAACAGAATCCCTCCGTTTCCGACTGCTAAAAGCTGTATTGATTCCAATTACCATAAAGTATTTTCTTTTCGAGTTTCCTGATGCAGTATCGCCACTTAACAAAGATTGCTGCTCTGCCTTAGCAGCTGCTAGTTTCATCTCTATATTTGAAATTTTACTATCTAGGGCCCTGCATTCAGAATAATACGGCAACAGGATTTGCATTTAGGTCAATGAAAGGGTAACACCATCGTATCTGTGAAACTCAGCATAATGTACAGCAGAGCTTACCTGATATCATACTGAGTATTTGAAATTTGCCCTAGACTGTTAATGGATGTATGATTTTCAACCTTCTGATAGTGGCAAAAGATTGAAGAAAATACTATAACTAGAAAGTCAATTGCGATAGCATAATTGAAAAGCACAGCTGAAATCTGATCATATAAAGCCAACAATGCAGAACAAATGACTTAAAGAAAAAAGTACATTGCAAATTCTAACCTTTCCTTGACAAATATGACAATTGTATAAAAGAAAGTCCATGGACAGCGACACTAACATTCAGCAATAAATTCTTCCATCCGGTTTGCATTTATAAATCACAAGTTATATATATTTGAAGAAAACTGCTTTTAAGATACGATAATCCATAGCTAAATTAAACAATAAAAAATTCTTATTCCCATAAATTATCGATCAACCACTGAAATGTCATAACTGATGTGTCAGAGAATTTTTAGCATTGTAGTGAAGTGTGTTTTTCAATTGAAAATATATTAAAATAATGCTTGAACACCAACTAGCCATACTTCATTCTGAATTACCTCAATGCCACATAGCGCAACACAACATTAAGATTGTCCATATGTTTTTAAATAAAAGCCTGATATGCACTTACAAGCTTCTGATTACAATTCTTGGATTCTAAATTTGTTCTTTCAGGCTCTGTCCAAATCCTGGTGCAAGATTTCTTGATTAATATCTATGACAAAGCAAATCACCTTGACTTGTAAATTAAAGTAGCCCAAATCCACTGACAAAAAACAATTATAACTTCAAATGACTGCCAAAATTTATCAAACGAAGCTTGCTAGCAATTGGCACCAAAACTTGTGTAATATAGAATTATAAAAAATGTGGCCCAAAACAGCATAGAATAACACTCTGCAATTTAATCCAGCCCTACAAGTTGTAGGCTGCAACATCAGACACAAATTTAAGCGAAGGAAATAAAAAAGAAACGACAGCACACGTTTACAGCTTCTGTTTCCAAGGTTAATATAGTGTCGGTGGAGACATATTTGCCAAAAGAAAACAAAAAATTCAAAAAAAAAAAAAGATCAACATGGCAGTCATTTGATTCCACAATATCCAAAAATCAAGAACAGAAGAGTGAAGCGCAACACAATTTTTTCCTAAAACATTCAAGTTCTTCTTGTCTTACGACATTTAGCTTCAAGAATCAATGGCAACACTTCAAATTAAAAGTCCAAGAAATCAGTCAAAGAGGCTTACTTCAACAGCACACACCAATCCAAATGACCCTTTTCAATATCTCTATCATAAATCACATATTTCTCAAAATTAATTGATACCCAGTAGAGTAAAAATGCATCCTACAATCAAAGCAATAGGAACGCATTAATCAAAACTTGCCTGTTAGTGAATAATATCCCAGCAGAGAAGCTGCCAAAACAAAGCAAAAGAGCCAGATTCCTTGACACCACTGCATTCCTTGAACCCATCTCTCCTCCTCCAACTCCTACTCTACCCTTCACTGACATTTTTGTTTTACTATTTAACCTACACTCAACAACAAAAAAACAAAAAGACTCAAACTTTATCAGAAGTATAATTCTAAAAACAATTTAGACACAACCCAGAATCTGTTTTGGTTTAAAAAAACAAATCAAAGTGGTGTTGTACATGTGTTTATGTTTATGCAATGACACAGTCTACACACTTCTCTCCCTCCACAGAAGGGAACAGAGAGGGAGAGGGAGAGGGAGAGAGGTGCTCAGTGAAAAGTCCCGGTTACCAACTACCACTCTTATTAATATATATAGTCTCAAAAATTACTTAACCGTTCTCTTTACAGTATGTTTCTGTTTGTCACCATTAATGTACTTTTGATGTTATATGTTTCAAGACTACAATTAAAATGTTGTCTTTTACTTTTTGGAACAACAATATTAATGTTTCTAGTCTACACTAATAACAGTAACAGTTTCACTTTCATAGGATTAGTGCTTTCTTTCTTAGTCAATTCATAGGGTTAGTGCTTAGAGCTTTGATGCTAGTTCTTGGTCTTGACAGTTTAAGATTCATTTAAGTGAACCCAGATAGATTTGAAAGATATCAAATTGGAAAGGTAATTTTCACTTTATCTAAATCTGAGTATATAATTTTTTTTTCATTTAAGTATATTAATTTTTTAAAAAAAACTTTCAATTAAGCATTTGTGTACATCTTTTGTTAATCAATTACTAAATAAAAATTACAATACTGGTATACCAAATTTTAGTTTTTTTCAATCAAGTACATGGGGTTTAATGTTTTTTTGGTACACTGATTTTAGTACTCCTTAAAAAATCAACAATTTTTTTTATTTTTCAATCACATAATATCTATAATAAATATTTTAATGGTTATTTATAATTTATCTATTTATTTTAATTAATCTTTAAATAATTTCTAGGCTCCATGTAGAATGCAGATAGCTTGCGACTTATTATTAGTTTTTTAAAAGGATTTATTTTAATTTAAAACTTTTTCATTTATTAAATATAATATTATTTTGAGCAGTACTCTTACTACAAAAAAAACTTAGAAATTAAAATTTGATGGAAGTAATTGATTGACACAATCAATAAAAAAACCGGTGTATTAAAATAAAAAGATTAAAGTTCATGAACTCAATTGAGAAAAGTTAGAAAGTTAGTATACTTCTAGTGTAATTATCCCAATTTGCAAATAGAGAATTATGTTTTAATCTCTATAATTTAAGAAATGTTCCATTTCAGTCCTTCAAGGTTATAATTTATCAATATTAATCTTATAGTTTTCAAATTCTCTAATGTATATATATTTTTTATATTCTCAAAACATCTTAAAGACGTGTTTTGTTGGTATATTCAAGAAAATAAATTTTTCTTGGTGTTAAACCCCGATTTGAACATAGAAGATCGAGGAAATGAACAAACTTCTTTAACCATTATCCCCTAAAAGTTGAAAGCGAACCCATATTTTTTAGATATTTAGAGTTTTTAAAACCTCTCTGAAACTATATGCGTGGCTAACATAAAAAAATTGATCTTACATGGGCTGAAGTGGAAATGTATTAAATCTATGGGGACTGCTTTTTGAAATATAAAAAAGAAGAGAAGCACTAAACCTTCTATAATCTAGGCCGTCTATTATTTGCGTGAAACAAAAGTAAAATAAAGTCAACAAGCTTATAATTTTATATAAAAAAAGTCAACAAACACATTAATAACATAACCAAAAAAAAAAAAGGTTGATCCGAGTATAGAAGATTAAAATTAAAATTAAATTTGAAAAAAAATTCTAATATCGCTGTCTCGGTTCTGGAAACAAACTGGGCTTATTGCAAATATTTTGGCAAAATTAGTTGTGGGCTACACCTCTTCTCATCTCTAGAGCATTAAAAAAGCTACCATTTTGACTGTTGTTTTCTTATTTATTTTTTTCATAGCAGTTGAACTAGGAGTAACACAGACGACACAAGCATGACAAATGATGTAACATGGGCTGTTTTTGTCTCTAATAGTTCATGTTTTAGCTGTAAGAAGAAACACATATCATGGCTTTAATAATAACTTTATTTCCCGGTTTAACAAGAATGATATTCTTGAATTAACTTGCATGTTAATTTAGACTAAATCCCTCTATTCGAACGATCTTAGATTTACAATTTCTTTTACATCGTTCGAAATCTTTTAATAGAATAAATCTTCTTGATCGTAATGTTCTCAGTATACGAATTTAAGAAATCAAAGAAGAGAGGAGAATTTTAATGGTGAATGAAGTAATACAAGCACAAACTAGCACCTTCCACCCTTTAACAAAGCATCAATGGAAAGATAAAATCTAGGGGCAACAAGTTAGGATTTTGTACTTTTGTGCAACGGAATATCCATTCGAACGAAGGTTTAAGTTTAGTGTTTTTTTTATGAACTGAGATGACAGATGATGAAGCACTTTTCCAACGTTAGCGTATAGGTGTTACACCTTTAGTTTGCCAATGTGTAAAGAAGATAGCAATATCATAAAAGGGAAACGATATTGGAGATAGAACTTAAGATCACGAAGCAATATTGAGACAAGAGTTCTAGTGAATTAATCAACACTCAAGAACCACTTGTATTATTTATAATCAGGAACACTTTTGTGTGGATTCAAGGCAATGGCAGAAAGTTTTTTTTTTTTTTTTTTTTGAAGTGGTCCCTGAAAGTATTGGAAGGTGCTCAGCATGTGATCAATGGTAGAGGTGGTAAGTGAAGGGAATGGAGAATTTTGTTAAGAAAATAATCGATATTCCTGTCGGAAAAAGGGGTTAAAGGCTTCTGTATTCTGGTGGAGATGTGGGGATCTATGAATTGTAAATGTCATTGACATCTTGTTCCAGATTCTGATACCATTGTTAGCATGCAAGAATACGATTATTTTCTTGAACTTTATGCTGGTGGCCCCTTGATCCGATTGGAATGGATTTTAGAAATACTTGACAGTGAAGTTACACGATGAAAAGGCAATCCCTTTTCTATCTTGAACTCTTTTCGATCATAGAAATGATCAAGACGTGTGTGCCCGTTTGGGAAAGTGGCGCGGGGGCAACCGCAGCTGCGCCCTCGTTTCGGCTGCACATTCCCAAACGGAGTCACAATATATGGAACGGAGTCTGGGATAGAATGCTAAAAGATTTTATCAACCAATACAAAGGAGAAAAGATAGTTCAAGCACTTGCACTTGCATGCAGGCCCCATCTGTCCAGCTAACAGCACAAACCAATATATAAATCTTCTTGTAAGTAAATGACCAAATCAAAGTCATAAAGGAAACAAGAGCAAGATTTTAAGTAATAAGGGAAGGCATGAAACAGGTGTAAAGCATTAGCAGCCAAAAGCAAAGAGGTAAGAAGATTAAACTAATCCTCTTTCAAATCTCACTGCATTACTCAAAACACAAAATTCTACCAAGTTACCAGGCAAAATCTTAGAGGCTGCCACAGGTTTTTTTTTTTACTTTTCAATTTTCCTCTCTTCCTAGAGACCACACAACAAAAAGGGCAGCTCTGACTTCTACTTTCTACTCCCTCGCTGGTACATAACATACACCATATTGGATTTGATAGTTAATATAAGCAGCAGCTAAAGAAAGAGTACTTCATGGGATCATGGGACCCTATTTTACAAGATGACAAAATTGATGATGATGAT
>Ga0325410_1009984_pt1 | contig 10070 bp, 2 predicted proteins | sample PopdelMetagenome_16_FD_206182 | JGI IMG/M metagenome (GOLD analysis project Ga0325410, IMG submission 206182) | Populus deltoides microbial communities from Bellville, Georgia, United States - Xylem-PdIQD-R3 | ecosystem: Host-associated > Plants > Phyllosphere > Stem > Wood/Secondary xylem...
AAATAGTATTTTATTGATGATGATCATCCTCAATTTAGTAATTATTTAATTGCAAAAATATCTTATATTCATAGTCAAATTTCTCATTTTACATAATTGTATATTCTTTATTTTATTTTGAAAGACATAAAATAGACAAAATAAATTGAAAAGGAAAATAAAAATTAAAAAAGAGATAAATTAATTATAAATATATAAATGGAGGGATTACCTATATAGTTTTAAATACTACAAGGATTAATTAATTAGTTTATTAAACTATAGGAGTGAGTTATAATTTACTCTGTGATATTTAATCCGATGAGCATTGTGATTGTAAGTTTAGGATTTTTCAATAAAACAAATATGTGTGTGTGAAAGTATTTTCTTTTATTCTAAACCACAAACACTTTACTTTGTTTAAATTTATTGACTTAGCCATTTAGATTTTAATGTTAGTGTATAAAATTTAAATGGTTAATGTTAATATAATTAATGGAATGACATTTATGTCTAAATTAATTTATTATATTTAATTATTTTAAATATATTTGGTAACTGATATGTTTATTAAATGTGTGTGCGTGCGCGTATAATTTGAGACATTTCTTTTATATATTCTTCTTAAATTTTACTATACTTTCTTTCTCATATTTTATTAACTTAAATGAGTAAAGGATGATTTAAAGATTTAGAAAATTTTTATTTTATTCAAAAATTCTAACAGATTGTTGTATCTTAATAAAGAATTATATGCAAAATTGTCTTTAAGCAAAGGGAGAATTATCGCTTTAAGAAAAACGCTATTGTGTGCCACAATCCCAGGTTTTTTTAAAACCCTTACTTTTTTAATTTTACTTTTAGTTATTATTTTTATTATTGATTATAGTTGCTGATTTAATATTGAAAAGGGAAACAAAAATCTTGGTTGCTTTTATTTGCCTAATTCTTTCAATTATCTTTAGATTTTCTAACAGAGAGAAAAATAAGTTGTGTAGACCTGTTAATTAAAGTTCTTATTCTAAAATAGACATAGTTGATAATCATGCTTTTAGTGAAATTAAAAAAAAAGTAAAAGAAATAGTTTTAGACTGATTTGCCACAAAATAGTAAGACAGTAAGTTATAAATGGGTTCTTAGAAAGAAATTAAGTACTGATGGATTTATAGAAAAATCTAAGTCTAGGTTAATTGCTAAGAGGTTTAAACAAGAACAAGGAGTATATGTTTTTGACACATATAAAACAAAATTCTAAAATCACTACAATTAGATTATTAGTTGCTTTAGATTGTTAAAATAATTTTTTTAAATAGTGATTTAGAAGAAGAAATTTATATGAATCAACCAGAAGGTTTTGTTGTGCCTGGTCAAGAAAAGAAAAGTTTGTAAATTTGTAAAACTCTTTATGGTTTAAAACAAGTTCCAAAACAATAGTGTGAAAAATTTGATCAACTCATGTTATTTGATGATTTTCAGACAAATTTTACTGATAAATGTGTTTTTAATAAAAAAAAATATATATATGATTTTATGTTTGTATGTTGATGATATTATGATTTTGTATAGTAATATTCAAGTTATAAATATTACTAAATCTTTTTTGTCTGGAAATTTTAATATGATGAATCTTGGTCCAGCTAATGTTATTTTAGGTGTTAAATTATTGAAAAACAACAATGATTTTGCTTTAACTTAATCATATTACATTAAAAAAATATATAAAAAAAGGTTTAATTATTTTAATGTGTCTCTTGTATGAAGTCCTTTTGGTCCTTAAACTGAATGAAGAAAAAAATTATGATGAAAGTGTGTCTAGATATAAATATTTATAAATTATTGGATCTTTATTATATTTAGCCAATTATACTGGACAAGATATAGTATATGCAGTTGGTATATTAAATAGATATACATATAATCTTAATGCTTCATACTAGAGTGCTTTAAAAAAAGTTTTTAAATATCTAAAAGGAGCTACTAATTATACACTACATTATACTATTTTACTATTGTAATAGAGGGATTTAGTGATACTAATTGGATTTATGATTACAAAGAAACAAAACCTATTATAGGGGTATGTGTTTACTTTATATGGTGGTGTGGTTTGTTGAAAATATATTAAACAAATTATAATTACTCTTTCCTCCATGGAAGTAGAATTGGTTATGTTAGATGTTAGTTAAAAGTTGAGTAACTCTAATTTTTTTAGTTGATATATCATTTGTTTATAAACCAATATCATCTATATCAATACATCTTAATTGCCAAACTACTATAGCTAATGCTAAAAATAAAAATTTTAATGAAAAAAAAAGACATAAATAACTGTCAAATATAAATCCATTAGACATTTGATATCTCAAGGTGTTATTTTTTTAGAATTTAAAACAACATTACAAATTTACTCACTAAAGGTTTGGCATACCAATAAGTTATTCTATCATCAAGGGAAATGGGACTAAAGCCTAATTAATCACCAATAGTGGAAACTTGTCTAGCATAATTATGCCTACTGTTTAATTTTATGGCAACAATCATAATTTTCAATCCGCCCGTTGGATCAGACTGAAATTTTCCCAGAGTTTCCCAAGATATTTTTCTATGTTGGGGTAAAATTTTAAGACAATCGGAGTTTAGAAAGGCCTAGCAATATATGTCAGAATAAGATGTATGAATTTTGTTATTTACTTTATTTTGACTTGTGAACTTTCTATTTGGCAAGGATCCTTTTCTTACAAGGATGTGATATCTTGTTTTGAAAATTTTATAGTTCTACAAGGATCTTTAATGGCTTGTAACATAATCTTCAAGTGTGGCAAAAATTCATTAATGTTCAAAATCCTTTTCTTACAAGGATTCCTTATTCATCCTATCTACACAAGAAAAGAAGGGATGATGGTATTTATTGACATATTCATTAGCTTATTTTAAGGAGTTTCCTAATCCTACAAGAAAGGTTAAAGGAAGACAACAAGAGTTTTCATGTTTTGAAATGATTCTTTAAAGCTAGAATTAATTATCCTAGACAAACAAGGAAATTAAAGAGGAAGACATCAATCTCCTAGCTTATTTTGGATATCTAAAGGTAGGAATAAAGATCTTAGTGTTTCTAGGATGAGAATTATGTTTATGACATTATTTAAACTAGGAAAATTATCTATGTTAGGTTATTTTGTTTAATTAGGTGCAACAACTTTAGTTTATATGTTAGATTTGTTATTTTTATGTACTTCATGTTTGGGCTTAGTTAACATATTTTGGGTTTATTGTAAATGGATAAATATTAGACCACAAGTTTTGGATTCATTAGGGTTACTAGTTGAACCATTATATAAGGTTTTGTAAGATGAAATTTTTAGTAGCCATAAATTTATTAAATAAGCTTGTATTTTACATGATGCAACACGTTTTTTTTGCTGGGACAAAGAACAAATTTGACTTATTAAGGTATAACTTACCTTGTGACGTCTTTGTTATACTTCTCGTTCATGAATTGGTATTCGTTAGGTAGGGGTTTCTTTTTTTTTGATCAAATGTAAGAATATATTAAGATCAAAAGTAACTATGCCACAAAAGCAGCAAAAACAAAGTATATACAGATAGGAGGGTAAAAGGCACCCTAAACAAAAGCCGGGAACAAGCTCCCTAGAAAATAACCGTAAAAGAAACAACCACGTGACCAACAATAGTCACCGAGAAATCATCATCACGCATAAATCATGCAGGCCATGAAGGACCAGACCAAAGAAGCCGAAATCAAGCTGAGTCGTGGAGCCCCGCAAGCCACCAAGGATTAAAGAAGCGTCAGCCTAACAAAGCCAAAACAGCCCAAAAGCAACAAACGACATTTCATGCACACAGGAACAATGAACCACGCAAAGTCAATGCAACCAATCAGCGACAGACACCCGCCATAAAAACAGCCTCAACAAAGCCATCCACCATCTCGGACATGAACAGTGGCCAGCAGAGACAAGGAAACCCATGCATGCCCAGTCAATGTGTTACAGCTCAAGAGATAGAGACATCCCATCAGCTCAGTAAAACGACGACGAAGAATCCATGCAGGGACGTGGAACGTGAATATCATCAGCCAACCATGCAGAGATGATAGAGGCTCAGCTAGGTAGGGGTTTCTTATTCCAATAGTGTGGTGTCTTGTGATATATTTTCATTGTATCATACTCCTATCAAACCTGATTTCTTGGCTTTTTGGGAGTTGTATCATCTTCGTTGTAGGTTGCTTGACCACATGATCAAGATGTCCACTTCATAAATATTACATATATATTTTTCAGGGTGGTCTCAGGTCTTATTTCTATGATAATGTACTCTTTATTGTGACAATTAGAAAGAGTTCATATTTGAATGAATTCAAAAGCAAAAAAAAAGTACGGGATGTTGGTCACACCCAAAATATCTTTGGAGGATTCACCTAAGTGAGTGTGGTAGCATTGTCACCATTGTAAGGGCTTAGAGATGGACTACTCTTTAAACACACTCATGAGACAAGATACGTGCACATAACAAAAAAAAAAGTGCAACACAGATAGAACCTTAAAATCACCCATATGTTGTTTGTGTAATAAGTTTAAACTTCGTTTAGAAAACTTAGTTCAAAACATCCTAATTACTATGACTCTTCAAGTTGAGAGTTTTTTACATCAAGTGTAGGTTCAAACCCTAAAGATACCTAGCACCTATTACACTTATATTTTATCATAGTTATTATATGTATGAATAATTTTAAATCATGTAAGGGAATGCTAGAATATTGATTTAAAATTATAATTAATCATAACTATTTTTTGTAATTCGTAAATTTTATTGACTTAACCGTTTAAATTTTAATATTAGTGTATAAAATTTAAATGGTTAATGTTAATATAATTAATGTAATGACATTTATGATTAAATTAATTTATTACATATAATTGTTTTATATATATTTAGTAATTGATGATACCTTTACTGAGTGTGCAATTGTGACACGTGTTTAGAAAAAAATAATATAATTTTTTTATCATAAAAAACTTATAAAAATACTTTTTCATTTTAATCTCTCATGTATCTTTGCACATAATTTAAAACCTTTCTTTTTTATATTCCTCTCAAATTTTACGATATTTCCTTTCTTATAATTTATTAACTTTAGTAAGATAAAAAGGGTGACTTAAACATCTAGGATTTTTGTTGTATCCAAAAAATTCTAAAGGGTTATTATATTTTGAAAGAGAAGCGTATTATATACAAAATTATCTTTATGCTTTTCTCTAAAAATAACATTACAGCGTTAGTGCGTGCCATAATCTTAAACTTCTTCTAAACCCTTACTCTTTCAATATTTACTTTTAGTTTTTATTTTTATTATTGATTTTAGTTGCTAATTTAATATTGAAAAAAGAAACAAAAATCTTGGTTTCGTTTATTTACTTAATCCCTTCAATTATCTTTAATTTTCCTAACAGCTTCCCTTTGTACCTTTATTCCCTAATTATTTCTAACACTGCCCTTACTTGGTTACACAGACCACTTGCCAAATAAATGGCAGACATGATTCTTTCTACTGAGATTAGAGGTGGCAGCCTAATATATGCAAATTTCCAAGGTAAGACCTTTTATTGATTTCATTTTCATTTTCATTTTTCCCTTTATGTCTCAGACTTGATCCACAAAAACTACTGGGAATTTTGAGGGGCAAAATTCTAATTTTTATAGGAGATTCAGTGCAGAAAGGTCCATTTTTTTAGTTTTTATTTATTAACGTGGGTGTTCGGGTTAGCTTGCGCGCACCTCGATTAATCCCACGAACCCTGAAATTAAACTTAGAGGTTTGTGAGATTCGAACCGGTAATCTCTAAAAAGTAAACTTAGAGTTTAACCAGTTGAGCTCCACCCTTGAAATTACATAAAGGTAAATTTGAATCTATGGGATGTATGGTGCAATCCATTATTCAAAGTTTTTTTCAAAGTTTTCTTCAAAATAAAGATAATTAGTTGTCGTTGACATTTTATCCACTAAACAATCCAATAATTTTCCACTTGAACGATATATGATTATAAATGATTCAGACCAATAAATTTAAACGACATTCAATCAATGCATCTACTGGTATTATCGGGCTCCCTTCATTGTGGAGTCTATTTTGGATCATGCAACAAATCATACCATACTGAAACGGCTGGTTAACTCGACTCCATGGCTAAACATGGAAAGAGCTTGGATGGAGTTGATGTGCTAGTGGATGTCCATGGCTTTCTTCATGTCCTTGCTGATTGTCATCAGAACACATCCTTCATCATTATAACTTTGACCTCATGCATGCATATACGTAACCGAGTAGATTTAACTTCAGCTAACAGAAGGTTGTTTAACTTCAGCTTTCAGATATGGATTGCCAGATGATATAGTGCTACCACTGCGTATAAGTTGATGTTGGGAACTAGGGCATTGGCTTGAATCCAACATAAAGTCTACCATTGATGAGTATGTCTCTAACTCATTAATTTATGGTAAGTTATCCTGTGTCTCCAAAACATCTATGGTGAGGCTAATAAAGCTTTAATTACAGTTACAAATCACACGCGCACGCGCACACAAGAAGAAGCTAAGAAGCCTAGGCTTTTTACTGTGAAATCCACTATGCATTCTTAGTAAATGCTTTGTGTACTTCAATAGTGTTGCTTTTTTCTTGATCATTGTTTTACTCCGATTATCAATTTTCTCTTTTTAAATTTTTCCTTCTACATTGTATTTTTTTAAATTAAACTTCATAATTTATTTTGATTTAATTTTTATATAATTATCGTGGTGTTAAAGAAATTTTTCGATATTGAATTGATACTTGATATTATAAAAAAGAGTTTCAGTTTTAGTGGAAGAGAAAAACAATTGAAGGACTGAATCTAAGAATAATTTTTAAAAAAGACAATGTTTGTCCAACACCTTTTTGCCATTTTATTTGCTTTAAGAAATTGGCAAATTTTGTTTTTGGCCCCTATTGCTTTCAATTATTTTTTATTTTGATTCATAATTTTATTTTATTTATTTTCAGTCCTCATATTTAGAAAGAAGAAAGAAACTCAAAAGAAAACAATGAATGAGAGAGAGAATCATTATTGGCCACATTTAAGTGATAAAGAAAGTTAAATTTTTAGTTTCAACTGGTTCCTTGCAATGAAAGAAGCTCCATAGAGGCTTTTTTATATTCATCTTGTTGGTAAAAATAAATCGGGCCTCGAGAAATTTTTAAAATCTAATTGATTTTTTATTTTTTTAATTGATTAAATGCTATTTTAAGACCATAAAAGAGTTTATTGAGGTCTCTATGATGTTTTTTAGGAGTTTTCAGATGAAAAATAAGTTTTTTGAGTTCTTGCAATTAGAAGCCCGATTTCTCAACCATCTCAAGTGTCTGGAATCGAATAAGAGATGACGTGTTGTATGGTTGCTCATAAAAAGAGAGAGAGAGAGAGAGAGTACCAACTTAACAATAAAAAAGAAAAAAATTGGGTCATGAGCGTGGGCCTGCCCTTGTAAGCCCACCCTCGCCTACCCTTGTTTGGCCAAAAACGATCAACTCATTTTAGGCTCTTTTGATTATTGTTTTGAAAATTATTTAATTAAAAACCTTTTAGTTTTTAATTTTTTTTAGGATAAGATTATGATTTTTTTGTGATATTGTCAAGCTTTTTTTTTATACAACACTTAATGATTTTTCAAAAATAAATTTCTTGAAATTTGATCAAATTAATTATAGTTGAATAAATTAAATTATATTTGAGACATTATTTAATTATGTATCAATCAATTTGATATTAATTTTTGAATGGGATTCTTGCCTTTCTTTATGATATGATATTAACAATAATTTAGTTGATTATTCTATTTGAACCTTGTGCATTTTGTATCTTTGTGGTCATGAAAATTATGTGAACATGAAGTATTGTTACCGCAAATATTCTTATTTGAATTTGTTTTACTTTTAGTTAGATGAATTATGGTTTTAAAAAAATATATTTTTTTTGGGTAAAAAAATAGGGAAATTACATGAATTATAAAATATTCTTTTGCAAAGTGAAATGCATTTTTACTTCACGATTTTATTCATTCTCTTTTCTATGAATGCTTTTTTGTAATAATTGTATAATTAATTAAAAAAATATTTTGATCCATCTGAAATAACACGGACACATATAACTAGTTAAGTAATAAGCTAAAGGGTGTGGGGATTTTACTGTTTACCCATACCCAAAACACTGTGGATTACAATAGTTATTCCTCTCTTTTTTTTGCACTTTTTTTTTCCTAAAATTATCTTTGTTAATTTTACGTTTTTAATATTGAGTTAGTTAAAAATTTCGCTTTGTATTTTTTTCCTTTGAAATACTGTGGATTGCTACGGTGTTTTCTCACATGACTTTTCTATTTTATTTTTCAAAATTATATTTGTCGATTTTATTTTTTTAATATTAAGTTGATTGAGAATTTATTTTTGTAATTTTTTTCTTTAAAACATTGTTGATTGCTATAATGTTTCTCCACATGGTTTTTTTTGTTTTTTTTATAATTTTCTCCAAAATCATCTTTTTTATTTTATTTTTTAATATTTAACTAGTTAAGAATTACAGTTACAATATGTAAAAGAAGCACTATAGTTTTCCTCGCAAATTACTATGGATTGTTATAATTATTTTTCTCACATAGTTTTTTTATGTTTTTTTTCTAAAATTATCTTTGTCAATTTTATTTTTTTAATATTAAACTGGTTAAGAATTATAATTACAAGTAAATACAAGTTAGGCTAAATCATGTAGGAAAACACTATAACTTTCCTCACAAAACACTATGGATTGATACAGTTTTTTCTCACATGGTTTTTTTCCAGTTTCTTTTGTGTTTTCTGTTTTGTTATTATTTTTTTCAAAAATTATCTTTGTCGATGTTATTTTTTTAATATTGAGCTGGTTATAATTTAACTTTGTAATAAAATTTAATCATGTGGGGAAAGCACTATAGCTTTCCTCACAAAACACTGTGGATTACTACAATGTCTCTCCATATATTTTTTTTTCTTATGATTTTTTCAAAATTGTCTGTCAATTTTTTTTTTTAATATTGAGTTTGTTGAGAATTACAATTATAAATCATTACAAATAAAGCTAAATCATGTGAGGAAGCACTGTAACTTTCATCACAAAACATTGTGAATTGCTACAGTGTTTCTAGTAAGGTTTTTTTATCCCTGTTTTTTTTGTGTTTTTTTTATTATTATTATTTAAAAAATTATCTCTGCTGATTTTATTTTTTTAATATTGAGCTGATTGAAAATTTAGCTTTGTAATTTTTTTCTTTAAAACACTTTGAATTGTTGCAATGTTTTCCCACATATTTTTTTTTTATGATTTTAAGCTGGTAAAAAATTTAACTTTGTAATTTTTTTTGCTTTTTATTAACAGAAAAGCTAAATCATGTGACGAAAACACCATATCTTTTCTCACAAAATACTGTGAATTGCTACAAATCATTTTGCTTAGTCTCTAAACTTTTTATCACCAATATAATTTTTTTTTTCTATCATGAATATTAACTCCATCATACCTTTAGTTTTTATTACATACTTCACTGGTGCTACTTCACAACTGTAATACTGCCATCTCGTTATACCTATACGAGCTCCGTTAAAACTTGAATTGAAGACTTAAGGATTTCTCGTCCCGAACTTGCTTTGCCTTTTATTTGTTACCCATGCTATTCTGCTGTTTAACTTCACTAATGATGTCAAAATTTTGCATCAAAGCAAACATTTATTCGTCTTTTCTTCCACTTCTCTTAATGGTATGATCTAACTCTGTTGATATATCACATTCAAAACAAAGAGAACACTCCTAACAAGGTCAGATAATGCTTAAACCAGCCCTCCTATTCTGATTGTAGGAAATAACTGGTATCAGCTAAACCCTGCTTGAATTTCCAACTTTCTAATCAATACTTTTGATGGAGCCTCATTCATTTTTAGGTTACAGAAAGCTCTTGTCCTAGTGAGAGAACACATAACATTCTTTTGAAGGAGTTAGGAATGGAGGCC
>Ga0325410_1009986_pt1 | contig 10069 bp, 6 predicted proteins | sample PopdelMetagenome_16_FD_206182 | JGI IMG/M metagenome (GOLD analysis project Ga0325410, IMG submission 206182) | Populus deltoides microbial communities from Bellville, Georgia, United States - Xylem-PdIQD-R3 | ecosystem: Host-associated > Plants > Phyllosphere > Stem > Wood/Secondary xylem...
TTAATTGATGGTTTATGGATGATAGGCGAGGATGGAAAAGGATTTATGGTTTGTATGTGAGGTTGGATAGTGGTTTGTTAGTTGTTAAAATATTTTGATGTATAATTTTTGGGTTAGTTTTTTTTTTTAAAAAAAAAGAATATAGATCTCAGAAATATTTGACTATAAAGTATGGACATGTTTATATGTTTGGAATACATTGTATATAAAATACTTGATTCAAAAATATATTTTTTGGATATAGAATAGCTTAGCTAGTTCGCTGATATCATATGGATAAGCGTCCTTTGGTGACTGACGTTTATATGCTCTTTTTCCAAAGGCCCAAGCTTTAGCTTCAGTAAAATGGGCTCCATCCCATTACACACAGTCACTCCTGTTGCCACATGGGAAGGAGAGAGATTTACATGGGACTGAACCAGATTCTACCTCGCAACAGCTCTTACGGGTTTGTGTAAAACCTGCAACAAGAAAAAATAACATGGGCATCAGAGGCGTAACAAAAAAGTCGCCTTCAACCGTGAGAGAAAGAGAGCAAGGGAGGGAGGGGATTCGTACCTGTATTCGTCTGATAATCAGAATCAATTTCGTAAGAGTTTATGTAGGTAAACACAGCATCAGTATGCCTATCATTAAGTTTTCTGAGCAGTTCTTGAAGCTTGTCGTTGAAAATTTGAACATAATCATTGAGCTTGTAAGCACATGAAGATGCATCTAGTTCATTGGGATTTTTTTGTATGTTGGACGGCATACATCCTACCCGAACAAGTCCGAACACAGCTATCTTTCTTGCTCTGAGCAATACAATTTCTGGCAGCAAGGGAAAAAAAAGCGATTTGAGCGTCTTTTGTAGTTTGATGCTTAATTTCACATTAAACAATTTAACTCCTATCAACTAACAAACTTTCAGTTTTTCTCAAATTAGCCCTTGATTTGATTAATTTCAGTCCTTGAACTTAAACACTTTTTGCCCTTTGATTCTTAGTTTTAAAATTCTTCAACTTGACCCTCAATTAGCCTTCAATTTTCATATATCTTTCAATTAAATCCCTGATAGCACTTTCAAAGTTTCAATTGTATCTTTTCTTCAATTAAGTCCTTAATTGAATCCATAAAACCCATTAGATGTTTAATTAAGTCATTTAACTTAATTAATTCTTTTAATTTTTGCCTAATTGACTTTCAGACTTATTTTTTCTTCAATTAAGTCATTAAATAAATAAATTAAACTTGTTAGAAGTTTAATTAAGTGCTTAAACTTAATTAATTCTTCATGTTTTATTCCTCACTTTTCTTTCTCTCTTCATCTCATCTTCTCAAAATATATCTTAATTTGGCTATTCTTCTGGTATATTGGTTTTTTGCATCTCGAAGGCTTATCTCCTCGTGTGCCGAAGATTTTTTTGGATTTAAAATTTTTGATTTTTTAATAAAAAAATATGTATTTTTATAAAAAAATATTTTAGAAAATTCAAAATTGAGTTATTACCTATAAAATAAAAAATCCCAAATGTTTATTTTTGAAACAAATGTTTTTCAATTTATTCCTATGCTAATGGGCATTCTTATGGAAATTATAGCAGCTCATTCCATCATAAACTAAAATTTTAAGCTATAAATAAAGTCAAGATAATCATTAATTTAATTTGGAAACCAAGGTTGTTCCTAAAATCTTCAGGGTCAATAAAATATGATAGAATTAAAAAATTAATTGACCATTAAAAAATTCTATGACAAATATAATTAAACAGATTAATTAATTTATTTGAGAAAAAGAATTCTTAAACAAATATATCAACATCGATATCAAGAAAAAGGTGTTATCATTTGTGGCTCTGATATCAACTATTAGATTTGATAGATCTAAACATATTTCTAAAACAATTTGCATTTAAATGATGCAGAAAAATAAATATATCAAAATATATCTCTTGCCATTAATGAAAAACACTCATGAAATTTTTTTAAGGTTTTGGTACTCTAAGCTATGACACTCAAATTTAATAGTTTATTTTTTAAAGACTTAAAAATCTGTATTTGTATAATAAGAGTTTCGTTTTTTTTTTTTATAATCATCGAGAATATATTGAAAAGGCCATAAAATGAATAGCCAAAGAGAAATACAAGAGAAATACAAGAGAATAAGAGTTTCGTTAAACTTCTATTAATAGAACTTTAATGCCATTAATTTAAAAAATATTATTATGAAAGTTAATTTATTACATCAATTACTAAAGTTCTCGAAAAAAACTAAATCTCAAAAACATCACTTCAACATAAAGATGTAGGCTTATGTACTTAGATTAGAAATTGTTACGCGCGCAGACATAAATAATTTATGACCAGCTCCCTCGAAATTCCACTTCAAGAAACTCATAATTAAAAGTTCAAATAATTGTACTATAGGAAATAAGAAAGAAGAATGGGAATTTTCAATAACCCCTTTCACATTAACTCTGTCAAATCACTCAACTTTGGCTCAATATTATGGAACTCCAACTTGATAAAAATATTTTGTAGAGGTAAGGTTAAAAACATAAAATTTTGAAATTTTTATTTTTGAAGTATTTAATTCATAAAGTTTTTTAGATATACTAAAATCATAAAAATAAGTTTAAATAAGCTCAAGAAACATTAAAAAGTATAGTGTAAAAAAAAAACATATATATATATATAGTTGTTGGTGTATTTTCTAACAGGTAGAGATTCTGATTATATAAATTGACCATGGATTGCTTTTCCATTTGCATTCTTGGCCACCATCTTACTGGCTGCTGCTCATCTTTAGTAAATCTCGACTTCGTAAAAAAATAAAAATAAATAAAGTTTGATTCATTAATGAATTCGGCTTCATTTGAAAAACTAATAGATCAGGGATTGGTGGGTTTTTGAGAGACAATGCTATTCACTTCTCATATATTTTTTTCATCTTTATCAAAAGAACTTAATTTGGAGATAAGCATCTCTAGCGCAAACTTTCAGTAAGTATATTATATTTGGAGTCATATTCAGCAAATACGTTCATTGGCTTGAAAGGGATCCAGCTGGTAACCGGCCATGGAGGTTATGCAGTGAGTTTAATGCAATCTACTGTATAAGTATGGCTTATAAATCCGATACCTTAAATCATGTACATAGAGAAGGGCTGACCTTCTAAACATAGCATGGTCTAGATAGGGAAATGAAATTTTTGGCTTGGCTGTCATCTTGATTTAGCAGACTGTGTAATCTCAAGCCACTTCCTTGCTGGCTATTTTTCCCATTTTATTAATTATAAATTAATTTATCATTAATGTTTTTTTTTATACGTTACATATAGTATCATAGTGGAGTAATTTTTAGTGGTAAATTACTATTTAAACATTGATGTTTATCATGGTATAGTTTTATTTTGCACCTCCAAAATATATTATATCCCATAATGGTAAGAAGTTGACGCAAACAAAAAAAAACATAGCAATCATATATGTATATATATATATATATATAGAATTTTATATTAAAAAAATTAATCTTTACCATAAGAAACCTAATTTTATTTTTTATTACTCAGTATTTTGATAATCAATAGTAAATATCGCAACTCTCTTTGGTTGTATATATAATAGTAAAAACATCACAAACAAAGCTAAAAGAGTTCTAAATTAAATACAAAAAGAAAGAAGTACTTTTAATTTATACACTTGGATATGTGTGTTAGGTTTGAAATCCTCTCGTCTCACTCCCAGTATAATCGAGTATAGTTCATTAAAAAAATCATGAGGAAAAGGAGTTAAGAAGAGCTTAAAATATATCAAAGTCATGCAGCACACAATCAGTTTAGAAATTTGTTGAGGTAGACTTAACATCATGTTGGAGACCTTGATTTTGTGTTATCAGTAAAGAAATTTGTTGAGACATTAATTAAAGCTAGCAGCAGAAGCCATGATCTTTAAACCTATCATGTCCGTACATACGAGATTTCACAGATATAAATATAAAATTGAAGTTGTTTTGGTTTATGTAAGTACGTATGCATCCTTCTTTCAATTTTAATGGCAAGAGTATCTCCGAATAGACTTCTATACTTTAAGAATAAATCCTTCTATGAATGGAGTTTAAGTATGATATCCAAATGATTAAGGATTAGGTAATTATTATTGCTTCTTGAGACTAATGCCTAAAAGCAAATTTTATTGGAATTATATTGTGAAGGCTATGAAAAGACAGTAGATATGTCTTTCCATTGTTCTTACAGTCACAATATTTTATTCTCTAAGAACTTATTGGACAATCATCTTCTCCATCAGAGCTGGGCATGGTTGATATTGTAAGCATCAGAATCATCAAGCTTCAGCTTAACTAGTTCGCTGATATCATATGGACAAGCGTCCTTTGGTGACTGACGTTTATATGCTCTTTTTCCAAAGGCCCAAGCTTTAGCTTCAGTAAAATGGGCTCCGTCCCAGTACACATAGTCACTCCTGTTGCTACATGGGGCGGAGAGAGATTTACATGGGACTGAACCAGATTCTACCTGGCAACAGCTCTCACGGGTATATGTAAAACCTGCAAGCAAGAAAAAGTAATATTGGTATCAGAGGCGTAACAAAAAAGTCGTCTTCAACCGGAGGGGGGGGGGGGGGGTTCTTACCTGTATTTGTCTGATCATCAGAATCAATTTCATAAGAGTTTATGTAGGTAAACACAGCATCAGAATGCTTAGTATTAAGTCTATTTAGCAGTTTAAGAAGCTCGGCGTTGAAAAATTGAACATCACTGTTGAACTTTTCTACACATAAAGAAGATGCGTTTACGTCATTGTGGTGGTTTTGTATGATGTGCGGCATACATCCTACCCGAATAAGTCCGAACACAGCTATCTTTCTTGCTCCTGAGCAATACAATTTCTGGCAGCAAGGGAAAAAAAACGTGGGGCTCTTAATTTGTTAGTCTCCAATCACGTCAAACATTAATTGTTGTTTTGCAAGAGACATTAAGTAGGGCTGACCTCCAGCTGAGTTTCATAAGTTTCAATGAGAAGTTGAGCATATTCTTCAGGAGTATATTGCTTGCTGCTATTGTACTCTTCCTTGAAATAATTGTTGAGGTAGTCGTTATGACCCATATCAGACACATAGATGCATTGGCTCAAGTACTTCCTAGCAACTTCCTCGCTTCCCAAGATCTTGGCAATTCGTGAAACCGTGATATTGTGATTAAATAACTGAGCATCCATTGTAAATAGTTCTCCCTTCACATACACAAAAGAAACATATGAATAGTTAGGGTTGCCAAAGTATACAAGATTACGCAAAATTCATACGGAATAATACAAGGTTTTAGTTATGAGAGGCATATGATCAGTAATCACCACAAGAGAGCCGCTAGAATCAAGGATGCCAGCTCCACTAGATCCATAATTTACACCATCTAGAAAATTAGTGCAACCTCCGACACCAAATTCCGTAATGTAACTGTCGAAACCTAATTGTTCAGCTGAAACAAAAAAAAATGATAATTAAGATCATAACTGCCCACATTACTAAACTCGGTTATGTTGAGACCGTTCTAAATTTATGTTTCAAGTTATAAAAGAAACAAAAGAATAAACCTAATCATCCTTCTTCTACTAAATTATTTAAATTTCAGCAACAAAAACATTAGTACCAGAGTACTTAGCAAGATTTCTAATTTTAATTTAATACAACGGTCACAACTATCTAGTGAGAACATATTTGTTTTCCATTAAAGAAAACTAACACACTGTATTTTGTATTATAAGAGAGGAGAGAAAACTGCAGACCAATGGTGTCAGCTATGTTGAGACCATTGCTGCACCTTCCTGAAGCCCCGGTATCAAAGTCTATCCCATAAGGTAGGTAATTAGCTTTAGCTGCTTTGTCAAGGTAGTTATTGTTTCCGTTATCAAAGAGAGAATCTCCAAAGACGAAGTAGCAAGGAACTTGAGGTACGCGTTTTCCATAAGTCCAGTGTTGCCAGTTTGACACCAGCAACACCACAGACAACACCCACAATGCCTTAAGCCCACTTTCCATTGACAAATAAAATGAAAGAAGGAAACAAAAACAGTAAATATAGAAAGAAGGAAGAAGTGCGTAGCTAGGGAAGAGTGCTTTGAAGTAGAACGAACCAGGCCTATTTATAGAGTGGAGATCTAGCTAACCAGTGCATCTTGTAAGCGTGTTCTGTTGTAAGCCACCTGTTTTTTTCAATCTAATTAGTTTACAATGTAACAGTAAGTATCCTTAAATCTTGTCACTTGTAGTATTTCTTAGAATTGTGTGGTTTCTTAGGAGTTTCCTTTCTCGTTCTAACATCAATTATCTCATACATTCCATACATTCTCTTGATGTCAAATGAGTACCTTTTATTCTCTCTACTCACTTTAATCATTTTTGCTTCTTTCCTAGAAGGCTATCTTACTAGCCTTTTTTAGCTTTCTTAATGCAATAATTTTGAACGATTTTTTCTTTTTTGAGTTCCATGATAAATATAAGTTGTTGTTGTTTTACTTTTTCAAACTTCTCTTCAGAATCAAGATCAGTAATTGAATAGGGGATCATATTTGTTCAAATAACCAAGTAGCTATATTCCTTTAAATAGTTTTTTTTTTGTTTTTTTCAAAAATATTTTTATCTCGAGTAACATCATCTAAATAAATGATGTAAATATTTGAATACTTGATTCTCTAAGATTTCAATGTATCACTTTCAAAATTAACATCATACATTCTTGCTCTGTTATGGTTATAATGCACTTTATTTACAAAGTCTTAAAATGAAAGTCATAATTTCTATGCATTCCTCTAAATCTTGGATTATCCTAACCAAGCTAGTCAATGTTATTTCTAGTTCTATTCTATAAAAAGACTCATGAAAATAGCGTTGCATCTCTTCTTGTTTATTGATGGAGTTAGATGAGTGAACATAATAATATATATATATATATATATATATATGGATAATTTTTAAGAATTAGAGCTTATAGTTTGTTTCATATACCATACATATTGTTAACACTATCATATTCTTAACCTCGCATATTGAGGATATACAAGTTATATCGAGTGAGCACATCGAGGATTTTTTTTTATGATGTTGGTTTAAATATTTTGTTTGTTAGTCTAATATTTTGGATGATGGTTTTATAATTTTATTTTGGAGAGATTTAGCTAGCATTCACTTTGCAACTGATATTTAACATGAGTTATAAATAAAGCAGTCGACCTAAAGTTTAAATTTGTTAGTTTTTAAAATCTAATTTCTATTAGAAGTTTCATTTCTTATTATTGTTGTGTGCGGATCTAAAGTGTTCTTTTGATTAACCAAGCAAGGAATGAGATTTATTATATAATTAAAATACAGATTAAATTCAACAGAACCATATGACATTTCAATTCCAGCTTCATTTAAATTAATAATTCATAATATAATGATTAAGTTCCTATATTAACAATAAAAAAAAAAAAGTCAGCTAGGCTTCTGGTTTAGGCCTTTACACCTTGTTTAGAACTTTTTTTGTGGGATATTTTTTTATGCTTGCCCTTTTATACAAAAAAATTTATAAAAAACATAATAAATTAAAAATTAAAAAAAAAACAAAAATGTGGTTTTGTATGTGCATATACATCCAAAATAAAAATGTTAGTGCATTTCTAACAAAAAAAATAAATAAAAAAATAATTTTTCATTAGTTTCAAAAATACAAAACATAGATTTGTGTTTTCTTGCATTTGTGGATTTTCCATGAATATTAATATTGTTTTTTTTATCAAAATAATGTATCAAAATATTCATTAGAATCTTCATATTTTAAAATATTTGCGTATTAAAATATATTGGAACGAACTTATCAATCATTTATATATCACGTGGAAAATTAATTCGTCAATTTTATTTCCCAGCATGTTTTTCACATTTCAAGTATTATTTCCCTTACATATTCAAGCATTCTGAATTAGCTTAATTATCTTAATCACAGACTTAATGTGAAATTAATTACTTAATTTTAGAGAGTTGGTTTAGTGGTTTTATAAGCTGAGATCTTAGACTAGCATCAAGAAAAATTTATTCATCAAATACATTAGATTAATATGAGAGATGCTTTGAGATTTTTCAAAGAAAAAACTTAATATTGCTTAATGTAATATTGGTCAGGGTAACTTGATATAATAACTTAAAGTTGGATAAAATATCATCAGTACTTTTAACTTAAAATCACATTTAATGGATTCCAATAGTTGAATAAAATAAAAACCATAATGTTTTTTTTTTTTTGGGAAAGTCTAGTAAATGAACAACCGATGAATTTATAAAATTAAAAAATATATGTTTTTACTAAATAATGAACAGGTATTTATTCTTTGTTATAAAATTGAACACTCTTACTGGGTGTTTATTTTGCATAATATTTTATATAAAAAAATATTTTCCTGGTTTTCCAATAATTATTTTTCATAAAATATTTCATGGTTAGCTTTAAATTTAATTCATATATTGTAAATATTTTCAGCTCGTGAGCTTTTTTTAAATATTTTATAGATAATAATTTATTATCAATATCATCCAATACTGCTATTATTATCATCTGACCTCTACCAACCTTTTACCCTAGCCATGATCAATGCAACTCCAACTATTGCAAATTTTATTTATATTAACTACTTGGATAAATGATTTTTTTCATATATAATTCAAATAAATTAAAACACCAAGTTGCCAGAATAGCAGTAACAAGATGAAAACAGTGCACACGTAAAAAAAAAATTGATAAAATACATGAAGAGAGAGAACCAAAATTAAAACACCAACAGCTTTTCTATTTGCAACCAATTCAGCTTGATTCGAATACATTACTCTGACCATGATTGAAAATAGTTATTTCACAATACAAATTCTAAAACTAATTTTTATTTAATTATACGTAATTAAAAATAATTTTTTAAGAGATTTAGATTTTGAAGAAGAAAATATATATTTTAAATTGAAGTCCCCATTCCTTATTTATAATCTTTTTTTTTAATGAAAAAGATCTTTTTATTAATGATATTATTTTTTAATAAAAAATCAAAGTAATTAAAATAAATATTCACAACAATCTCAATACTTTAAGAAGGGAAAACTTTATTTATTGGGGAAAAACTTTTATTTTTTTTTTATAACTCGGGATATCTGAACTAATTTACATGTATTACGATTAATTTTTAGATTCACTGAATATCCTGTAAACCTAATAAACAAATAAGATATCGTGAGGATAATATACTTGCATATAAAAAAATCAAACCTAAATATAAAAATAAAAAATTCTCGCTAGCCCACAAACTCAAGTAACTTTCATTTCCTTATTGTTTTATTCATTGGCTGTGCGTTTATCAATCACATATAGCGCGATAAGTCGCCGGTCCCCGCATATTAGAATCTCCATATTTTAGAATATTCGCGTATTAAAATATCTTGGAACGAACTTATCGATCATTTATCACGTGGAAACGAAAATTGAGGTTTGACAAACTTGGCAATTACTGCTATTTTAACATCTTCAGGGCTGTCTTGTATCCAGCTGTTAATGTCCTTTACCTTATAGAGGGCACATGCAGCATTGTGCGGTTCAGCTTTTCTCAAGCCTTAATTTCCACAATATCTTGTACGAATTTTGCCTCATGCCTCAGATTTGTATTATTTTTTAAAAGAAGATGGTAGCTTTTCTGAAGGAGCTGATGTCTCTCCAGATCAATGTAACCAAGCTAATGAAAGTGCAGGCACTGACCCAACATTTCAGTGTTCCGAGTACCAGCTAGTTTTTTCATGAAGAGTTTGTAAATGAATTAATAATAATGCTCAATTAATAAAAAAAAATAATATATTATAAACTCTCATTAGTGCATTTTATAATGTGATAAAATGGTTTGCATACATGCATGGTGACCACAGTCGCCATTACAAACTACTATTAGTATTTAATAAATTTATTTTTTTCTTTCAAGATATTATCAATATTTCTTGGTTATATATTATGTATTCATAATTAATAATATTAGTTAATTTATATAAATTTCAATCTATTA
>Ga0325410_1009992_pt1 | contig 10067 bp, 7 predicted proteins | sample PopdelMetagenome_16_FD_206182 | JGI IMG/M metagenome (GOLD analysis project Ga0325410, IMG submission 206182) | Populus deltoides microbial communities from Bellville, Georgia, United States - Xylem-PdIQD-R3 | ecosystem: Host-associated > Plants > Phyllosphere > Stem > Wood/Secondary xylem...
TATATATGGATACGATATGATACTGATACGGTAATTTTGTGAGATTTTTAAATATTTTATATTTTATACAAAAAATAATTTAAAAATTTGAGTAAAAATAATAATGGTTAAAATCAATATAACCAATACTCATATAATAACCAATTTAAAAGTTAAATTTTTTTAATAATTAAATGAATTTGGATATGTAAAATTGAAAATTATAAAGTATTAGTATCTCAATATTTATTATCATGATATCTATGATAATTTTTATTTTATTTTTTTTTAAGTTTCAGATTTAAATATAATTGTATATCTTCTTTAAATTTGTTAATCAAGATAAAATTAGATAATTTTACAAAAAAAAATAACATTATATTCCTTAGAGTATTTTAATCATAAAACTTACAATTATATTTTAATCAATTTTTTTAAACAAAAACACAAATAAAAAAAATTACGTGGTTGTCTCCATATATTAAGATTTTCCATATCTCTCATTTATTCAAATTCAAATTTATATTTTATTATATTTCAATATATTTAATACATATGAGTTTAATGGTAGAATTTATTAATCCAACATTTCATAGGTATTTTTTAAAAAAATATTCATGTTTAGTATTATTATTTTAAGCATCCCTATTTATTAAGATGATATATTAGATACATGGGATAAAAAAAATACAAAAAGAAATGTTTGAGTATTTTCATGAACTCTTTTTTTATCAAATTCTTTTCTCCCTCCTTAAAGTTATCTTATGTTTAATGTATCCACCCTGATGATATTTTAAAATCTAAAATATTTAGAAATAGAGGTTTTTTTTTATGTTTGGATAATGGGCTTTATCAAGTGTTCATAATGTTAGATCTAATCTTCATAGCAAAAAAAAAAAAAAGATAGTACCTTGATGTAAGAATCATAAAACTTGCAAAACAATCCTTTTTTTGGTGGACTTAGAAAATCTCGTATACTTAAGTCAGTACCTTTGTAGAGAAAAGATGTAATAAATATGCTAAAGAACTTTAAATTCTAAAAACAAAGTTGTTTATTCTTGTTTTGATATGGAAATAAATATTTTGTAAGAAAGTTATATACGTATGTTGAGATAGGAAATTGTAAACCCTTTACTTATATGGTTTATGAGGTATTTATACCTCATGAACCTTGTCTTTTTATTTGAATAAAGGGGTTGGAGAGTCATTTCATCCTTATAGTATTAATAAAGAATAAATATCTCTTATACATGTATTAATAAGGTATAAATATCTCTTTCACATATATTAATGAATGACAAATATCCTTAATATAAATATTAATAATAGGAAAATATCTCTTACACATATATTATTGAGATGAAAATGTGGTAGGTCATAGGAGACTCTTGTGCACTTAGAGATGTAGATTGAGTAAAATCGAGGCAAAAAGGCTTGTGTCACATAAAAAATCCAAGAGGACTAAGTGGTGGTTCCAGGTCACAAAACCAGGTTGAGAAGGTATTAGGACGTGCACCGGGCTCAAGTGTGTTGCTTGGACCCACGAGCACCAGGTGTGCACCTAGCCCCTAGGCTCAAGTATGCTGTCGAGGCCCAAACTTATTTTCATAGACCTTTTAGAGAATGGTTGTCATTAAAACAAACTTTGGGCAAATATGAAGTTATTTAAAAATACTAATAAATCATGGTTCATCAATAGCCCCAAGTATTTTTGGTAAAAATACACAAAGACTTAAAAATATACCTGATTTCTTTGTTGGAATTTTTTTTATTTTTCTCAATATAAAAAAGAGAGAGAGAATATCCCAAGATATTCGAAATAATGCTTTTTTAAGGTGAGAAATACCCAGAGAAAAACTTTATGTTGGAATTGTCTTTAACTTTGGGATTTGCTAAAGGCAGTGACATATTTCACCAATTTAGAGGAAGATGAGGGAGGCCTCTCACTATATAAGGACTTCCTTTCATTCCATTTCATTTCACACCAAAAGTTCCTCTTTCTAAACTTCTTTCTAAGCCATTTTGCCAAGTAGTTTGACGTGTGAAGTGTGTTCTTAATGGAGAGTAATTGTGTGAAGCATGTGGGATTTGTGTGGTGTATGTGACATGAAAAATTATCTTGAGATAATCACTCATACTTAGTGTTTTATATAATTGAAAAAATGAATCCAAGAGAAGGGAAGCAAATAACATCCAACAATGACTTCATTTTTTAGCTAAGGCCACAAAAAACCAGGGGGTCTAATAGAGGGTCTGGTTCGGTAAGAATTGGCCCTAGGACTAGAGGGATTGGTGCCCATCCATTAGATTACCTAAGGCTCTCAATGATATAAGGGATAACACTATAACCATAGAATAACTGGCCTATACCAACGACTGGTAAAGAAAGGTGTATGTAATCGTAATGCCTCATTGATCTAAAAAGATTAGTAAGCAAACAAGGGGTGTTTATAATCGGAAGCTTCAGATTATAACCCCTTTTATATGTGTGAGTTAGGGTATTCCTTTCCTTTAGAGGGGTTAGTGAGAGATGTCTTTTTTTATTCATTTTAATATATGTGCAAGCCAATTACATCCTAATAGACGGGTCCTTCTCAAGGCTTTTAAAGAATATTTTAAGTTTGTGGGGCTATAGCCAACCCTAGATATATTCAAAAATTATTATACCTTGAATGGATACTCCAATAGTGGCCATAACTTTTGTTAGTTCTTCACCTTCGATGGTCAGCTAAAAAGGCCTCTAAAGAATTGTTGGGTAAAACCATCCATTTAAAAGGTTGGTGAGGGAGGTGATTGATCATAAGGTATAATAAAGAGGTTCTCCAAGATGGAGAGTTAGCGGTGTGAGGGTGTCTTTCCTTCTAGCAAACTCCCTCGTCAGATATAAATATGAGGTCCTATTTGACTAACTTTAAGAAGAGTATTTTCTCGAACATAATGAAAGTCTCTAATCATTTCAACGTGAATCAAATGGAATAATGATTGACTTTTTTGTTGTGTTTGACCCCAACCTTGTTCTCAACTTTGCCAATATCTACCCGGTTTGGGCGATGACTATTGCTCATAGTGAGTATATAAACCCTCAATTAAAATATTAAAATTTGATCCGGACATAAAACAATGAGATGAAAAATAAATGAGGAAAATGGGATAACATTAATGTAAACCCCGATTGAAAAATTCTTTTGGTAAAAAGTTTTCAGAAATTTAATCTAGTGATGAATAGATTAAAGCCAAAGAAAAATATAATTAAAAGAAAATGGTGAAATTGAATGAAAAAAAAGATAATGTAGTACCAAGTTATTAGAAAGAAGGAGTTTAGTAGGATAAAATAAAAATATAAAAAACAATAGGGGTTAATGTGTGAATAAAAAAGATATGACACATATAAATAGAAAAAAGAAGCCAAGTTGGCTGAAAATCATAAGGAGAGAAAGCGAGGGGGATGGATCAAAAATTCATGAAAAAATATCACTAAAAACATAAAAAAAAATAAGGGTTAGATTAAAAGATCAAAAAGAGTTGGAAGAAGATTTAAACAAAGAAAAAGGAAGTACTTCAAGGGTTATCTACCTAGTGTGAGACGGTTTAGAAAGAAATAGAAAGAGAGGAAGAGAGGTGAATAAAGCTTGGTTTCATTGTTTCTATCTTTCTAATTTCTTGAGTTTAAGATGTGAGAAACTCATCTAATAAGATTATTCATCATGGTTTATGATTTCAAGTTTGCTTGTGCTGTAATTTTGTTATAGATCATGAGTTTGTGAATTTGAATATTTGGTTTCATGATTTTGTGATTCAGTGGTGTTTATTAACATGAAAATAGGTAGAATAATGTATGAATTGGAAGAATTAAAGAGAAGATCCACCTCTTACCATTGATAGGGTTTCAGACAAAACATGAAAAAAGTTGGGATTAATTGATTTAATTGTTATGTAAATGGTATGGAAATGTGTTAGTATAAGTAATTAACATAGGGGTAGTTTATGAATAGATATAATTTAAAAGAAAAACCCACCAATCAAGAAGCTCAAGAACAACGGAAGAAAGGGTTATGTTACTATTATGATGATAAATTCGTTCCAGGCTATTGCTGTGAATGCCCACAACTGTGTATGATTGAAGACTCTTTCCACACGAGCCTTGGGGAAGGTATTGATGATTCTTAGGAAATGATAAATTCTGAGGACATACTAGAGATCTCGTTTCATGCCATTGCTGGTGTTGAACACCCTCAAACCTTACGTATACTGGGGAATTTGAGGAACAAAAGTGTAACAGTGCTTATCAATCGAGGCAACACTTATAATTTCATTGATCAAGCTGTGGTCTCCAAGTTTGGGTTGCCAGTAAATCACAGTAAGCAGTTTGAAGCCATGATGACCAATCGGGAGAAGATTACTTGTAATGGACAGTGTCAGGGTCTCACACTAAACATTCAAGGGCAAATCATCACTACCAACTACTATATCCTTCTAGTCACCGCTTGTCAATTAGTGTTAGGAGTACAATGGCTTGAAACTCTTGGACCCATTGAAATGGATTTCAAAAAGCTCATTATGAGTTACAAAAAGCATGGAGAAACATACACCTTTCATAGACTGAAGCATGCAGGCAATGAAGCTTTAACAAGTAAGGAGTTCCATAGGCTACAGGGGTTCAACTTATTCCTTCAAATAACTCCCTCTTATCCTAGTAATAAAACCATACCCTATCCTCCTGAGATGAATAGCCTTCTATCCAAATTCTCACATATGTTTGAACCGTCTACCAGATTACCTCTTAAAAGATCCAATGACCAACACATACCATTATAGCCAAATTCAGGACCAGTGAGTGTGAGACCATACTGATATCTCTATTACCAAAAAGCTGAGATAGAGAAAATAGTGCAAGAACTTTTAAAGTTGGAATTGATAAGGTCGAGCTATAGTCAATTCTCATCACCTGTTTTTGTTAGTTAAAAAGACAGATGGAGCTTGACAATTTTATATGGATTACCGAGCCTTGAATGAAATCACCATGACAGATAAATATCCAATTCCAATGATTGATGAACTCTTGGATGAACTGTATGGATCCCGATACTATTCCAAATTAGATCTACGATTCGGTTATCATCAAATTTGGGTATATGAAGGCAACATCCATAAGACAACTTTCCGAACACACAAAGGGCATTATGAGTTTGTCTTAATGTTATTTGGCCTCACCAACGCTCCCACAACCTTCCAAAGTCTCATGAATGACCTTTTCTGCCCCGAGATTTATTTTGGTTTTCTTCAATGATATTTTGGTATACTCCAAATCATAGGAAGACCATCTCAGTCATTTACACATTGTTTTGAAAATTTTGGCAGCCAATGAATTGTTTGCTAAGGAGTTAAAATGTTGATTCGGGGTTACATAAGTCGACTACCTAGGCCATATAATTTTAGAAAGAGTATCCATTGATACTGTCAAAATACAAGCAATAGTTGAGTGGCCTACACCGACAACAACCAAAGGAGTCCGAGGATTTTTAGGGCTGGCCGGGTATTACCAAAAATTCATTCATCACTTTGGAAGTTTAGCAACACCACTTACTTGACTTCTGACCAATGAGGGATTCCAATGGAATGAAGGCATATATATGGCTTTTTAAAAGTTAAAAGGAGACCTTAACTAATTCACAAATCTTGCATCTGCCAGATTTCTCTCAACGATTTGTGATCGAATGTGATGCTAGTGGAATTGGAATTAGTGCAATACTTTCCCAATAAAACCAATCAATGACATATTTTAGTGAAGCATTAAAAGGTTCCTCTTTAACTTTATCCAACTATAAGAAAGAGATATTGGACATCATAAAAAAAAAATTAGGAAATGACAACCATATCTGCTTGGGAAACCATTAACGGTTCGCACCAACCAAAGGAGTCTCAAATACCTCTTGGAGCAATGGATCACTACACCTGTACAGGCACACTAGTTACCCAAGATACTTGGATATGATTAAGTGATCGAGTATAAAAAGGGAACTAAAAACCAAGGAGCAGATTGATTATCCAGAGTGGTGGAATTCCATTTTTTTTTTATCTATTTCAGCCCCAAAAGCAGACTGATGGTCGACCCTACATTAGGAAGTGCAACAGGAACCATTTTATGCAAACTTAAAGTCAACAAACCCATTCATAATCTAAAGGGATAGGGTGTGGTTCCAGAAAGACAAGGTACTTTTAAGCCCCACTTCTACTCTAATCCCACAGATCATGATAGACAACCATGTAACCCCTATTGGTGGGCATTTTAGGTTCCATAAAACACTCATCTGTATTAAGCAGGATTTTTCTTGGCCAAATATGTATTGAACAGTAAAAGAATTCTTGTAACAATGTGATAATTGTCAATGTTTCAAAATAGATTGTATGAAACCAACAAGGCTACTCCAACCTTTACCTGTGCCAAAACAAGTATGGACTGACATATCCATGAACTTTGTCGAGGGATTACCCTCATCTCATGGGTATAACTGTATTATAATGATTGTAGATCGCTTATCCAAATATGCCCACCTCATTCCTTTAAAGCATCCCTTTACAACTATAATTGTCGCCAGCACTTTCATTATAATTTGTTTACATGGCATTTCAGCCTCTATAGTTAGTGACCAAGACAAGGTCTTTATAAGCACCTTTTGGCGAACATTATTTCAGTTCCAAGGCACCAAGCTGTGTATGAGCTCGAGTTACCATCTTCAATCGGATGGCCAGACTGAAGTTGTTAACCAAATCCTGAAACAATACTTACAATGCTTTACGGGGGACCTACCATGAAAATGGTTTGACTGGATTCCTTGGGTAGAATTCAGCTACAACACATTTTTCCACTTTTCAACTAAGATAACACCATTTGAAGCAGTGTACGGTGTTTCGCCTTCTAGCTTACTCACTTATGTTCTCAAAACCTCTAATGTTCAAGCAATGGATGAGCACTTGCGTGATCGAGATTCTATCATTCGTGAATTACGAAGGAATCTTTTGACCGTTTAAAATCGAATGAAGTGTCTGGCTGACCAATATCATCGAGATATCTCCTTTAATATTGGAGACTATGTGTACCTGGAACTACAACCTTATCGGCAGTCTTCAGTAGCCTTTTAGAGCTCCATGAAGCTGGCCTCACGATTCAATGGACCTTACCAAGTCAGTGAGAAAGTAGGGTCAGTGTCCTACAAATTAGCATTGCCTCCGAATTCACAAATCCATAACGTATTCCAAGTTAGTTTGCTAGGAAAATATTTAGGGCCAGTCACTCCCATAATTGCATAGTTCCCTCATATTTTAGAGATTACCATTATCCTTCCATAACTTGAAGCTATCATCGACCGTTGGGTAGTTCACAAGGGAAAATACCATCGCAAGAATGAGATTTTGGTAAAATGGATATGTGCACCAGTGGAAGATGCCACTTGGGAGAACAAAAGGTGATTTAATCAGACATGTCCTACTTTTATCCTTGAGGACAAAGACTGTTAAGCAGGGGGGAATGATATGTGCACACAATGCAGGTACAATAGAAACAGGGACGTGAGTTGTGCACAAGGTTCCAGAGACATATGGACGTGGATAATGCCTTATCATCAAGATGTTTAGTTGTCAAGTCTGTTTTAATTAAGTTGTTATGTTGATCATGCTTTGTCATCAAGTTGTTATGGAATAAGTCAAGTCAAGTCAAATCAAGTATGTTTTAATTAAGTTGTTAGCAGATAAGGATTCTATTTAGGAGTTGCTAGTTACTCTTATAATCTTTAGCAGATAAGGATTCAAGTTGTTATAATCTTTAGCAGTATTGTTATTAAGTTCCAAGCATATAAAGCCTGATGGTCTTCAATAAAGAGAGAGAAGAAATTATCCTAAAATAATTGTTCTTTTTTTTCCTCGCTCTTAATTTACTTCTTTTGAAATTCCACACATCAAGAAAATCACTAGAAAATAAGAGAGTATAGAGAAAATGGTCGGTCAACTATATTTCAACCATCAGAATGATCAATCTTAGTGTTAATGAGTTCATCTTGAAAAGAGAGATTCAATGGAGGTCATAGTTTTGAAACCTGGCCCGGCCCAGCAGGTCGACCCGAGGCTGGAGCCGGGTCGGGTTGAAGAAAAAATAGGGGAAGGAAAAACCTGGCAAGACCTGGTTAAAAACCCAGTTGCGACTCGTTGACTTTTGTTTTTTTGTTTTTACTAAAATGACGTCGTTTTGATTTTTTTAAAAAAAAAATGACCCGGGCGACCAAGTGACCCGGTTAAAACCCAGGACCCGGGCCTTGGACTGGGCCGGCCATCAGGCCGGGTCTGAAAACTATGATGGAGGTAATGTTTCTCTTTGAACATGTGTAAAATGTAAATAGGACCCATAAAATTTTATTCAATTTGGTTTTTTAGAGTGATTATAGGCTTTCTTGGGATTTCAAATGGGTTTATTGAAGATTCTAGAATGAATTTTTTAAGTGTTTTTAAGTGAAAATAAGTTAAAAATTAGAGTTTGGATACGAAAACTCATACTTCGACTTTCTAGCCATCAAAGGTTATTGGAAAGTCAAATAAAAGACGACATGTCTTCAGCTATTTTAAAAAGAACTTGGATGGACAACGTGTCATCTATCCATTAAAAAAAAAATATTAACGGAGCATTAGGTCTTTTTTCTTAGGTCATACCTGGGTTAGGAGGTCAGGTCTAGGTGCACCTAGCCTTTTTCTTCAAGGTACCTTTATTTATTTATTTTTAAATTTTGAAAAAAAATTCTCTTTCAATAAATTTATTAAAGTGATTGTCGAATTATGATATTGTTTTTATATAAAAAAAAATATGAATTGTTTATGGTATTATTAATTTTTTATGGATAGTTATGTGTTAGCCTAATATGTATTTTTTTAAATAATTCTTTTATTATTATTGGATGGGAATAAAATATTTTTTTATATGTTGATTTTTATATAATTTTGTCAGATTTATTGTTCTCATGTTTCTTATTTTTTAAATAGGGGTGTAAAAATGGTAGATTCATGTTTTTTTTTAATTAAAACTTGATTTCACAATTATAATAAGTTTTTATTTAAAAATAATACTTATAAATAAACATGTTTTTTTCAAAATAAAAAAGAAATACATGAATAAAAAATTAGGTTTTTGATTAAAAATATCTTTTTGTTTTTAGTTCAAATATTATAGTTTTCTTTTATTGATGTTATTTTTAATTTGATGAACTCCTAATAAAAAAATTGTTGTCATAAAAAAAAATTATATGAATCTTTTATGAAAAAATAAATTTCTGTATTATAATTTTATTCATTTTCTTTCTTACAAATGTCTATTTTTATTATTTTATAATTAAATAAAAAAATATATTTCAAAATACAAAGTTATTAAACCCGATCAAGTCTACGACTCAAGTCACAAGTCAAGTAAATTAATTCAGGTCAATCTAAAATATTATCTTTTTAATATTTAAAAAACATTAAAATTATATTATTTTAAAAAAATTAAATCAAATCAAATTTTAACAGAGTAATATATGAATTCAAAAAGTTAATCAACCCAATTTAATTTAAAAACTGATTGAAGCTAAATGTAGGATTAACAAGGCACTAAAGGCCTGTTTAAGATTGTAGTAGCGGTGACGGTTCAAAGTGCTTTTCGTTTAAAAATATATCAAAATAAAAAAAAAATTAATTTTTTTAAAAATCATTTATAATATCAGCACATCACAACGATTTAAAAATATAAAAATATTATTTAAAATAAATATAAAATAATTAAAAATTTTAGAAACACCATATGTAAATGTTAATGGTAAAGGTTTTTAATAATGCTAGCAAAAAAGACCCCCCGCTACAGGATGCCTTACTAAAGAATTAGCAAGAACCAACATAGGAGCTAAAACGGGATCCAAAAGGGGGAAAAAAAAACAGAGAAAGAAACGCCTTGTCTGGGAGAAAACCGAAGGTTACATGATGAAAATGAAATATCAAGAACAGTAACAAGTTGTCAATAAATGAATGCTAACTTTTCTTCCATCTTACATTTTCTGTAAATAAGCCTTGTATGT
>Ga0325410_1009994_pt1 | contig 10066 bp, 5 predicted proteins | sample PopdelMetagenome_16_FD_206182 | JGI IMG/M metagenome (GOLD analysis project Ga0325410, IMG submission 206182) | Populus deltoides microbial communities from Bellville, Georgia, United States - Xylem-PdIQD-R3 | ecosystem: Host-associated > Plants > Phyllosphere > Stem > Wood/Secondary xylem...
TAGAGAAGTGACTGGATCACTAGAAATGAGTTTCTCTGCGCGCGAAACAAATTTTATATCAAGATAGAAGATCCTCTGGTATTATTTAAGTTATCAAATATAAGAGGAATAAAATATAGACCGGAAAACTAGCTAATTATTCTCACTTATATATATATATTTAGAAGTTATGTGTACATGATATATAATACAAAAAAAATTAACAAACTAGATTTAAAATTTAAAAAATATATATTTTTGGGATATATTGAGGAAGCAAAAGGGTAATACTTCTGGGATTTTACTGTCCACAAGGTAGTATCAATAAAGATGTGATATTTAAAGAAGATAAAACACAAATGAAAGAAAATAATAGCACTTTAAAAAAAAACTACAACAATTCACGTGGAAAATATTTTGAATCATACATTTTTGAATCTGTACCAGAGCATGAAGAACAGGAACATATAAATTTTAAAACTTTTGAGATTCGACGGTCAACCCGTAAAAAAAGACCATCATTTTAACACTCAGAATATGTTATTGAGAGTAACACTGCATATTATCTTCTAATAAAATTTAGAGATCCATCCTTTTTCTATGAAGTTACAAAAGGTACTAATATATTCATGTGGATGACAACAATGCAAGAAGAGGTTGAAGCTCTATATAAAAATAAAACTTGGGATCTTGTTCCTCTACCATAAGGAAGGAAGGTCATCGGTAACAAATGAGCTTACAAGATAAAGCGTGATTGAAATGATCAAGTGAAGTGTTATTGTGCAAGATTAGTGGCGAAAGGATATGCTCAGAAAAAAAAAAGATTTTAATGAATTATTTTACCTAGTGGTATGACTTACAACAATTAGAGTAGTCTTGTCGATGTGTGCTATATTTTATCTTTATTTAGAGTAGTTAAATTTGAAAATTGCATTTCTTTATGAGAAAACTTAAATAAGATATTTATATGATTCAACCAAAAGGTTTTGCTGAAATAGGTAATGAGAACTTGGTTTTCAGATTGAACAAGACTCTATATGATCTCAAACAGGTGCCTAGGTGTTGTTACAAGAGATTTGATTCTATTATAATTAGCCTTGGGTACAACAAAATCATTTCAGACCATTGCATATATTATAAAAGTTTGAAGAAGAAGGTGATTTTATCATTTTATTGTTGTACATGGATGACATATTGATAGTAGACCCTAATAAAGATCGATTGCATGAATTAAAAGCACAATTGGCTAGGGAGTTTGATGTGAAGGATGGACTAGTAAACAAGATTCTAAGAAAGTAAATTCATTGACACAGAAGTAAAAGAAAGAGTTGGCTTTCACAAAATAATTATTGAATAAAATCTGGTGAGGCTTCAACATGCAAGATTGTAAACCAATTTCAATCCCACTTTCAGTTAACTTCAAAGTATTCTCAAGTATATCTCTTAACAACAAAGCAAAGAGGATGAAGATGTTTCAAGTAACGTATGCATCAACAGTTGAAAGTTTAATGTTTGTCATGATATGTACAAGATTAAACATTGCACAAGTTATAGGAGCAACCAATCGATACATGGCAATACTTTTAAGAAGATCTTGAGATACATCAATGGTATCTCAAATGCTGCATTATTTTATAAAGGATTGAAATTTACTATTAGAGGTTACATTGATTCAAATTTTGCAGGTGACCTTAAGAAAAGAATATCCTCTTCAGGCTATGTATTCACAGTTACAGAAGGATTATGAGCTAGGTCTCTAAACTATAAACTGTTATGGCCTTATCCACAATAGAAGCGGAGTACGTGACAGCTACCAAGCTTGTAAAGAAGAAATGTGGCTAAGAAGACTCATGAAAGAGCTTGTGCATAAACAAGAGAAGATTTCATTGTATTGTGGCAGTCAGAGTGTCTTGCATAATGCAAGGAATCCAACGTTCCATTCAACAACAAAACACATAGATGTCCTGTATTATTTTGTTCGTGAAGTGGTGGAAGATAAATATGTAGATTTTCAAAAGATTCACACCAAGAAACATAAGTAATATGAAAATGACAAATATAGAAAAAGAAGAAAAATCACATATGATCAAATATGAAGAGATGATTAAAAATCAAAATCTTCACGTGAAAGAATGTAAAACCTACCTTCCATTTAACAGCATCCCATTCTAATGGTTAGTGCCTAATTAATAATTGATAACTTTAAGTGCATCATTTAATGATATGGTAGTGCATCATTTGTCTTCTTTTAAGAGAGGATATGATACCCAACCTACTACTCATGCCTTTCAATGCACCACATCCAAGAAAGAAATACAAAAGTGAAGGAGTGGAATTATTCCAAACAACATTGTGAAGTATTTGTGAGAGCTAGAGAGATTTTTAATTATTCTCATATCATATTATATTAATAGAGTGTGGTTATAATTTTCATATTATTTAATAAAATTCTTTTATAATTACTCGTTGATATAGATAAATTTAGATCAATCATGTAAATTATTCTATAATTGCTTGTAAATAAATTTATTTTGTTCGTGTTTTTTATTTTTTATTTTTTATGTTATGTGTATTTTGTTTTATATGCATCCTGCTAATAGTGTGTCTATTATTTTTATTTTTATTTTTATTTTTATTATTATGTTATACAGATAAAAACGTTTTTTTTTAATATATTTTATCAACAGATGCACCCTTTGGCTTCCAGCTCAATCCAATAAGACGAAAACAAAAATGGAAAATATGAACCAAATAATAAAAAATCCATATATCATTAAGTTACAGCCGTATGAAAATGTCAAGAAAAGGAAATAAAAATTTGTACAAGAGACTGAAATATCTACAAATATACAAACTTTTTGTAGATATATATACGAAACCCTAGTTTCACCTTCACATTTTACAGAAGGAAGCTGTCTTATTCTCAGAAAAAGAGAGAGAGAGAGAGAGAGAGGCTATTTGCGAGAGCAGTCCCTTCAGTGGTAAGTTGTTTCTTCCCCTAGAGGTTTTTTTTATTTTTTTCTTATTTCTGACGGCATTAACTATGCTATAGTTATTTAATTACTACTTTTTCTGGCTGATAATCATGTAGGCATATGAACTCATGAGATTTTAACTATTCTCACTAGAATGAAAATAACAAGTTTTACATGCCAATATGATCATATAATTGGTTGGCTAGCTAGGGTTCCCTCCTCTCATCACTATCTTCAATCTCTGAATTTAAATGAACAACTTTAAAGTTTTAAGTTCAACGAACTTAAAACATATATAATGCCAAGATTTTCCTGATTAATTAAGCGTGTGTGCATGGGAATATATATTTTGCAGTCAAAATGGGTGATGTAGAAATATCACCACTCGTTAAACAGATTGTTCGAGGTCTCAGAGGCTTAGCTTTCCTTGCCACTATTCTTGCAACTAGTTTCATGGCTGCAAGCCATGAAAGAGCGATCTTCCCTTTCGATTACAAAGCAGACTATACAGATCTTATGTTCTTCAAGTACGTTACAACTACATGTATATATCATTTCTAGTTTTCTACTACTTTGTAGTTTGTTTTTGGTCCATGCTTGCTCTCTCTAATCTATATATATATAAAAAAAAAAATCTATGATTTTCAGGGCCTTTTTAGGTGCAAACATTGCCGCAAGCCTTTACAGCTTTTTCTTTGTATGCCTTCCTCCGAAGAGCTTGCTCTGGCGATTGGCTATAGTTTTAGATGTGGTAATTAACACTCTCTTGCATTAATGTCTTCTAATGCATTTTTTTTTAATTAATTTATATATTGGCATGAACAAGTATAATTTAATTGGTCTTTACAGTAGTAATAATTTGTTGGATATTTATATGGTTTTTCTCTCTTGTAAGATCATGTTCGGACTCCTTGTTGCAATGGATTCAGCAGCTATAGCAGCTGCGTATCTGCACAAGCATGGAGATTCTCAGGCATTTTGGCCACCAATCTGCAGCCAAGTGCCTACTTACTGTTATCGCGTAATTTTAGCTATATCCATTGGATTCAGTGGAGTCTTCATGTTCCTGCTGATCATCATCATTTCCATCTCTGTTATCTTAAATCCTCTTCTCGTCTAGTAGATTCATCATCATAACTATCTTTCTTGCATAAATGTACATTTCCTACTAGTAACAATATGGTCTCAGTGACCTCTGACAATGGAACTGTTGGGTTTTTTTCTTCTTTTTTGGAGAATTACTTGTTACCATTATTGTGAGTGCTTCATGTTCTCTTCTCTTGGTACCAATCACCGTTGTAATTAATTAGAGACAAAGCTTGCCTGGGGGAGTAAAACCATCGTTTACAAGGGATTTATTAGGTATTAACAAATTAATTAGAGACAAATTAGTTTTTATATATTTTTTTTAAAAAAAAAGTATAGCGAAATGATATGCTATTTTTTATTGACAATTTATTTTTTTAGTTTCTATATATTATTTTTTAAATACAGCAACAGTGAGTCTCTAGTATATATTAATTTTTTTTTCTTTCGAGTATAATATTGATAATTTATTTTAATTTTTAATAAAAAAATTTATGTTTGCTTTATTTACTGTTATTTTTTTTTTAATCATATTATTAAATTAATCAAACTTATTAAACAACTTGGTTAAATTAATGACTTGAATTATAAATTTTTTTTATTTTTTTAAAAATATTTGCATCATTTGAATATATGTTTTTTTAGTTAAAAAAATAGATAAAGTAGGGCATACCATGATTACCATCCAACTATTATAATTATAAAATAATAATTTAATCTTAATTAATTTAAAAAATAAAATTCAATTGTAACCTATATAAAAAATGAGCCATATATCATGCATTAGATGAAAAGTTAATTCTTCCGAAACCAGCGGCATCTTGGGTTTTGTGACAATGTAGCTTCATTTCAAAAAAAAGGGGTTTTTTTTTATTTTATTTAGTAAATTATTATTATTATTATTATTATTATTATGAGAATAAGGCTATTTCAGCCCTAGTGAGTACCATAGCAACATGGCTTGTCGGTGCCAAAAGTCTTGCAAGAGCCTCCCTTGGATTTGTAAAAGATGCAAGCAGAAGAGCAGTCTGGAAACCGTGAACATGGCCCTAGGCAGAGCCTGCTAGTTTTAGTTGCGCCGCTGCTTGCCCCGTCACTAATATCACTGCCAGAAAATCATAGATAAATTACAATAAATTTTACAGATAAAATATAATAAATTTTTCCGATAAAATATCCTCATGCGATATCTATAAGTAAATATCAATATAAATATTTTGTTGGTATATATTAAGAGTATTATAGTGAAAAAATAAAAAATTAAAAAAACCAAAAAGCATGATGATATATCATTTATATAGATGGCATTACCAACAACATTAATTCATCCGTGATATTTAAGAGAGCATTGAAACTATAAAATACAATATATACACTGACAAAATAAGTCCGTCTATATATTTAAGAAAGTTTTGAGACTATTTACTTTTTAATTGTATTGTTTATGTTGTCAATTATATATGAGATCACTAAACGATTAAATCTATCTATATTTTTCCTGAGAGTTCTAAGATTGTTCACTTCTCAATTGCAGTGTTAATTATTTTTTTTACAGACAAAATCTCCGACGGACTGAAAAAGTCATCGGTAATATTTGGAGGGTTTCAGAAAATTTAAATTAAATATTACAAGCAGAATCATCGACGGAATGAAAATTTTCTAGTGATATTTGGGGGATTTTTGAAAAGTTTTGATTAAATTAAAATTTTAAATTAAATATTACAAGCAGAATCACCAACGGAATGGTTAATAATATTAATATTTAATTATTCATCGATAAAACTTTAGTAAAAAAGCTAAATTAAAAGACCAGAATCGTTAATTTCATAACAGACACACCTCCTCTTCTTCTTCTTTTTCTTCTTCAGTAAAAAACCCCAATGTCCTTCTCTTTCTTTCTCTTATCTCTTCAACTCCTTCTCTTCTCTTCTCCTCTCCTCTACACACAAGCATGTCTTCTCCTCTTTTCTTCTTTTATCTTCTCAATTTTTTTTATTAATTAATATACTTTATGAATTTTTTTTCCTCAGCTTTACTCGCAACAAAATTTAGGTAAGATTTTTTTTTCTTCTTTTTTTTTATGTTTTTTTCATTATATTTCTTTTAAATATTTTTTTTAATTTTTCTGCTCTTAATAATTATATGAATGTTATTGTAAGAATTATTTTCATATGAGAATAATTTCTTGGTTTTGAAATTCTTCAATTTGACCCTCAATTAGCCTTCAATCTTCAAATTTCTTTCAACCAAACCCTTCATTGCATCAATTTAGCCTTTCAAATCTTCAATTGTGTCCCTAATCTTTCAATCTTTGTGAATTGATATGAATTAGGTCTCCAAACTTGATTTTTCTTCAATTAAGTCCTTAAAATTAATTAATTCTTCCAAACTTTGCCCAATTGACTTTTAAACTTAGTTTCTTTTCAATTAAATCCTTACATAAGTTAATTAAACCTATTAGAAGTTTAATTAAATAATTAGACTTAATTAATTCTTTCAATTTTGATAAGTCTGGATTTCAACCTCAATTTGTTTTCTTTCTTCATCCCATCTTGTCAAAATATCTTTAATCTGGTTATTCTTCTGATATTTTGATATTTTACAACTTGAAGGTTTATTTTTTTATGTCTCAAAAATATTTTGGATTTTAATTTTTTAATTTTATGGGATTTTTGAATTAAAAAAAGATATATATAGTTTTAGCTTAACATTTGGTAAGCTGGCATGTTTTAATTACATGACCATATTGGGAATAGTATAATGTATGTTGTTATGCTATCATGCATTGCTTGTATATTGTTGAATTTAAGTATCCTAAACCACTGTTGAATGTTTTTTTTTAACTACCATATGCTTGAATTACAATGACAAATGTTGGCACACGTTAGATTGTGATACTGTGAAAAAAGCCTCATGATAATACCTATTAATTCTGATTTTGGGGTTGACTCCGTCAAGAGATCAAATTTTAGGTTATATAGGTTGGCTCAATCAACTCGAAAAAATTAAAAAAAAATTAAAGTTTTAATATTTTATGTGAAAAAATTAAGAAGCAATCCATGTGGATATAGATTATACATGTTGTAAATAATTAAGTTTAAAATATTATTTTAAAATGTATTTTATTTTATATTAAAAAAATACTATCTTATTCTTTTAAGTTGAAGTATTTAAACTAAAAAGATTTTTTTTATCTTACATTGAAAAAATATAATTTTTTTCTTGTGAACATAAAATATATATACTAAAGAGTTTCAAATTCTACATTGAAAAAATAAAACATTCTTCTAGTATTTATATAATGAATTTTGAAATGAGTTAGCAACCAATTGAAAAATATAAAAAAAAAATCTCTAATTAGAAAAAAAAACACATTTGAAAAAAAAATCTCTATTGGGTTTTATTAGATTTCGGGTCAATCAGTTTTCTCCGGACCAATTGTAGGCCCAGGTCTTTAATAAAACAAACCCCACCAAAACCCCAGATCACCCGGGTCCTAGGTTCACCTATCAAACCAAGTTTAATAACTATAATTATAATGGAATCAACTATTCTTAATTATACTAAACATGATTATGGAATTGAAGTTAAATCTTGTTTTTTAAAAAATTAAATTTTTTTTTAAATTAATTTTTTATATTTTTAAATCATTTTAATATATTAATATCAAAAATAATTTTTTAAAAATAAAAAACTTATTTTAATACATTTCCAAACAAAAAACCACTTTAAACTGCAACGGTTACCACACTATCATTAGCCCCTAAAAAGAGACATGATCATGTTCCAACAAGACCCGGTTTTCTTGGCCTTCACTTCTTAGCAGCTAGTATGATCGGTGGCTTCGAATCAACAAGAACATTGTAAGTTACTCTGGTGTGCGGCATTATAAAGATTTTTACCATATCTTTCATGATGTTTGCGGCGTTACCTCAAACTCACTCTTAGAGTAAGGAACTTCATTAATTATCCATGCAAGAGATTTGTAGATGTTCTTTATTTGTTGATAAATCCACCTCATGGCCCGGTAGTTTGGGACTCCACATTATTATTTGCACACTATTTAACATTGTAAGTTACTATTTGTTTGTATTTTAAAATGATTTTTAAAAAAAAATTAATTTTTTTTATTTATTTTTATTTATATTTTTAAATTATTTTAATATAATATACTAATATCAAAAATAATTTTAAAAAATAAAAAAAATATCATTTGAAAAAACATTTTAAAAAACATCATGAATCACACCTCATTTACTTCAACCTTTTTGCTTTTAATTTACTATAATATTACTACGAAACAATTTTGCAATAAAATCTTGCATTATTAACTCAACTCAAAAATCAAAAGCACTAAATCAAGACTCACGGGGACTGTATTAGGCGATACATACCTTGCGGCTTTTAGATTTTCCATTTTTATTAACAAAATCTTAAAAAAATTAAAAATAAAAACGGGAAAAGATAAAAACTTCAGATCTTCATTCTGTGTAGTTAGGACTCAGGATTTCTTCGATCACACACACAAAAAAAATACTTTGACAAATAATAATCTCTGGAAAATAACTTCTGTGCGAAATTAAAAGCCAAGAAAAATATGGGAAAAGAATATGAAAAAATAAAAAAGAAAGAGAAGATGTAGGACAATACCCTCGCCTTGACTGCAAAGACTAGAGCAGCAAAGCGGCCATGGAGTTCCCTATTTCTTATTGTGCGCCCAACGCACTGACGTGCGCCACGATGTATAAACCTCTCTCGTGGAATACCACGCCACCCCTAACTAAAGAGGGAAGCGCTCGGCCTTGGGCGCTTTGCTTTAGATCTTGCCCTCTCTTCAATTTATACCAGAGAAACCCTAATTTTCATTCTTTTCTTTTTTTGCCACTATACGCTTTCTATATTTACGCTTGTAACCCTGCCGTTTTATTTGAATATAATAAATATCCCGTTCCGTCGCGAGAGAGAGCAGGTGCCGTACGGGAACGCCAGCAAGGCGCTCTCTCTTGGTTTCTGTTTAAACAATTTATTTGGGGAAAAAAAAAGTGAATTTAAAGTTTTACACAAAATGGGGTGAAGTACAGATTTGTCCTCCAACTATCACATAATTCTCAAATTGGTACAAAACAAAAAAGCAATTCTCAATTGAATCCCAATCTATCTTACATTACTCCACAAAAACCATAATTAAAATTAATAACAGAAATGAGTCCTTTGATAATAAAGGCGAAAACTTTTATGGAGAAGGTGAATTGGGTAATGTCTACGGGCTAAAGATTCAATTGGGAATTTGTTTTTGTTTGGACACCTAATTGAGAATTGGATGATAGTTGGGGGATTAATATGTACTTTGCCCAAAAAATGTTAAGGTGTTTGGAGTTGATAGTTTTAAATTGATGAAATATTATTTTTTTTAAATATTCTAATGAAAACTTCCATTGAGATTATAATCTCTAATTGCCAATTTAATCAAACTTGTGTTATTATATTAAATGTTTATCAAAAACATAACTTTAGAAAAATATTTTTCATTAATTATCATTTTTATTCCTTAATAATTTGGTTATTAATTTATGAATATTTAAAAGCTTTTTTACTTGATTAATAATAAAAGATATTTTTTAATTATGTTAAAACGTGTTTAGTATTGTAGTAGCGGTTATTTTTAAAGTGATTTTTCACTCGAAAATATATTTAAACAATATATTTTTTATTCTTAAAAATTTATTTTTTGATACAAGCATATCAAAATAATCCAAAAATATAAAAAGAAATTAAAATTTTTTGAAACCGTGCTTATCCAAAAATATAAACACAAAATTATTACAAGAACATTTGTATTTTCATTATTTACTTGGGCATCACGTAATAAACATATTTCACCTTTTCATTATTAGAGATAAGGAGTTTCAAGTCCTTCCGTGATTGAACATTGGTATATGCAGGAATATATCCATATTAGTCATCATCAATGGTCATAAGCCTCGGCAGTTGACCACGATCCACAAAATCAATTCTGTTCAATCTCA
>Ga0325410_1009999_pt1 | contig 10064 bp, 4 predicted proteins | sample PopdelMetagenome_16_FD_206182 | JGI IMG/M metagenome (GOLD analysis project Ga0325410, IMG submission 206182) | Populus deltoides microbial communities from Bellville, Georgia, United States - Xylem-PdIQD-R3 | ecosystem: Host-associated > Plants > Phyllosphere > Stem > Wood/Secondary xylem...
TAGGCACTAACACATTCTTTATCATAAATAATAACTCTTCTGCTATTATAGTCTTTATCCTTTTGTTCACCATATATTTATGCCTTTGATGCAACAATAATGACACCGTTATCGCAACATAGATTTATGAAAGTACTTATAGTTGAGATTAAGTTAATTCATGTGTGTGGTATATAGTTTATGAAAGTATTGTGTGAAGGGGAGAGGGAGACGAATCTGGACAAACTTGTCTCCTAACTGTCGATGAGATTTCGGGTAGGAGGATAATGGAATTAGGATCGGATTCCCCATAGAAATTATAGATTTGAATGTTAGCTAACCAAGGAAACTGGTCTTGCTCAATTTGAAAATATAGAACTCCAGTTATGGGTTACCAACTGAAACTGAGTCGTGACTGATTTATGTAGGCAATAGGACTAATTAGTAAATGAACAATTTTGACTATCTTGGAGGCAAAACTGGGTTCTCCTCCCTTAGCGAACTAATAGCCTCGTGTCTTAGCTTTCCAACGAAATCAATCTCAGTTAAAATGGAGTTTTAGAACTTTAGATATAGTTAAAAATCTAATGAGTGTTCAGACAGTAACAGTTGGAAATTGGACAGTAACAGTTCAAAGTTAGAAAGTAATAGTTGGAAATTGGACAGTAACAGTTCAAAGTCAAACAGTAACGGTTGGAAATGTCAAACAGTAACGGTTGGAAAGGTCAAACAGTAACGGTTGAAAAGGTCAAACAGTAACGGTTGGAAAGGTCAAACAGTAACGGTTGGAAAAGTCAAACAGTAACGGTTGGAAAAGTTAGACAGTAACGGTTGGAAAAGTCAAACAGTAATAGTTGAAAATTTGACAGTAACAGTTCAAAGTTAGACAGTAACAGTAGACTTTCACGTGAATACTATAAATAAGAATATAAAAGAATTAAGTCATACGAACACTTGTGTATTGAGATATTAAGTCTGAAAATATACATGATATATGTATGTATGTTATTATGAGGAAATGAACATGCATAGAAAGTAACATACCAGTAATGGATGAATATGAATTCTCTATAATATCGACTTGAAAGAATCATAACAAAAAAAAAACTTCCTTGTGATTCAGGAGAAGCAACCAGGATCGGATCTTCTATTAGGGGAGGTCGCAAGGCAGGCGAAGCAGGTGCGTGATTTTCCCTCCTATTTGCATTTATACAATTTAGAATCCTTCTGGTGAATGCAATTATAATAAATATCGTGTTCAATGTAAATAAAGCCTAGTGTATTTACAAGATTAGCTTGCAAGGTCACCCAGTTTATGCAAGTAAATAAGATTATTCAATTAAGAATATACAAATGGGTGTTAATTGGGTTTAAAAGATTTACAAGCAAAATATAAGTTCTTTGTTAGAATTCTCATGGATTTGATAGAAAGTTAATACTTCATTCGTATTCATTACATGAGCATACATATATTCTTTATCAACATAATGGTATGTTTATTTATGTAACAGGTACATCAAACATCCAGGAAGATCATTAATTTAGGACTCTACCTTGCAAAATTTGTGTAAATATTTAACTTAAAACAAAAGGGAATTAACGTGTTTATGTGGTATACTTTTGTGCAAGCCTTGATGTATTTATAAAGGTTCAGCTTAACATGTAGTATTTTAGTTATCTTGTAATTAACCCTTTTGAAATATCTAAGAACACTTCTTATATTGTAAATACTTTCTTTGCATGTTAGTATTCCTTTTCCTTTAAATTTTATGATATAATTGTGTTGGACTATGTTCATATTGAACTTACTCATAGGATATATATATATATATATATTGTGTGGATTGTATGAGGTGTGGAATTATGAGGTTTGATATAAGGACCGGAATTAAAGGACCTTGTGATGATGGGTTGTTTGAGTAAACTAATAATAGTCGATAACTTGGGATGTCCTAAATGCAAACGAAACTTTGCCGAATATTTAGGGAAAAAAAATTTACCCTCAAATAAAGAGGATATTTTGGAATTCTTTTAACATTGATTATGTCGGGACTATTACAGTTGTGGAGATAAAGAAATGGATCCTACTGATTGGTTTAACTGGTTAAATTGGTTACACATCCTCGCTAGTCGCTAGGCAGTTGAGAGGCATTTGGCATGTTCCAAAAACTTGAGGTTTAGTCGAGTATACTTGTTTGTTTAAGGAGTCTGATTCCTTAGCTGAGTTAGAAGCCATCAGAAGTGATTGGGGGTAGCTTGTATTAGTCCATAGGTGAACGGGAAGAGTTACTATGAAGAAGCGATGGATTATCTGAGGTACTTGAAAGCATGAGAATGCAAAGCCAAATGGTAGTTAACAAAACGGGGTCATTTATCACTGAAGAACCCAAGAGAAAAATGATTAACAACGAACAAAAGCTACAAGATGAGTTGGATAAGTTGAGAATTGAGCTACGTAACAACATGAGTCAATAGAAATTCTTAGAAAACTAGTTATTTGAAGAAGAAAAGATGAAGGCCTTCCTAAACTAGCAGTTGAAAGAGAAGGATGAACGGGTGGCCACATTAATACAAAACTTAAAATGGGAAAAAAATGATCAAAAGATGGCCATGAATTCTAAGGAAATTATAAATGAGATCCAAGAGCAGTTGAAGGAAAGAGTGACAAATATGATGACCTAGTAAACAAGCATGTGATGTGGGAAAAAGAACTGTTAACTATGAAAAAAGGTTCTGAAGACAAGAGACGTGTTGACAAAGGAGTGATAGCTTCTTTGAAGAAAGAAAGCAATCACAACAAAATGAGGTTGAAGACTGAAAAAGAGAAGAATAGATTAGTTAATCTCAGTATTGAGGAAAAAAAAGCTTAAGAGTTCAATAAAAGGCCCAATTTAATGATGAGAGAGAAGCAAAAGGGGCATTTGGTTTAAATATAAGGGAGATCAAAATAAAACAAATGCCTTGAGAGATCAGGTCTCTATAATCCAGTTAGCCTGAGCTAGAGTTCTGAAAGAAAGAGTTCAAGAAGTTGAAAAAGCACTACCTAAGATATTCTGTTAATAAAGTCGATAGCATCAATATCATTTCTTTAGCTACCTTCAGACATGGTAGACCAAGTATCAGAACATCTTATATGTCTGTCAAATAAATAAATTAATATCAATATTATTTTCTTAGCTACTGTCAACATGGTAAACTAAGTATCAGAACATCTTATATGTGTGTCAATATATCAATTAATATTGATATCATTTCCTTATTTATTGTCAACATGGTAGACTAAGTATTAGAACATCTTATATGTTTGTCAATATATTGATTAATAACGATATGATTTTCTTAGCTACCATCAACACGGTATACTAAGTATCAGAACATCTTATATATCTATCAATATATTAATTAATATCGATATCATTTCCTTAGCTACAGTTAACACAATAAGCTAAGTTTAGAACATTTATATGTTCATCAAGGAAATCAATGAGTATAAGCAAGTACACATTTTTACTTAATTCAATTCAAACCATATACTTTTTCGATCATAAAGTTCATTCCGTCATCATGATTATATCTTCAATTGTTCATGAATTTACATTAAAAACAAGCTAATCTAACTAAATTCATCAACTATAAATCAATAACATAATTTCCCCTCAATATCACACATATACTCTAATTCATAATATACTAATAAAATCAATTAAATTCTTGTCAAGTAATTTAATTCATTTCTAGTCATCATTGTCATAACACACACCTTAATTTCATGGAATTTTTAAACATTTAACTCAAACAAACAACTTCTAATTTAGCAACAAATATGGTCAGCCCGTGCCTTTCATTACCAAAATAATTCCTACTTCATTTTTCCATAATTTTACATCCACACAACGTATTCAATCCCACTTGCTTTAATTACACCAAATTTTGCAATTCTCTCAAATTTCAACAATAAACCCTAACTAAAATTTTGAAATTTTTTTTTATCAAAACCATTTAAATTTCCCTCAAACTTGGATGGATGGGTTTAAAAAACCTTACTAATAGATTATATGAACTTTGAATGCCTCCTGTCAAGTTTCCACTAATCCTTCTTCTTCCTTCTTTCTTTCCTAATTTCTTTCTCTAGAACCATACTTTTCTTCTCACTTTAACACTCACAATTATTATGTTTATGTGTTTTAACTCCACTAATCTCACTTATAATGTCTCAAGAGTTTAATTTGCCTAAGAAGTTTAGAGAAAAAGCAAGGAAGAAAAGAAGGAGGAAGCTCTTCCTTCTCTTTCATAGAGGCAGGGGGTTTCCATTGTCTCATGTCTCTTTAATTAATTCTAGGTAATTATCCGAGTTTCTGATAAAATTTGATACTATATTTGAATGAATTTGTTTGCATTCATCAATTAACCTTAGGAAATACATTATTCCCAATTTAAATTTTTTATTATTTATTTTATTTATTATTTTATTATTTTCTTTCATCTAGAAATTCCATTATAATTGGAGATATACTGACATATTTTATTCTCGACCCTACGGTTCCACAACTATTATTATATTTTTATTTTTTATAATTAGATATTCATTTAAACTTGCTTAAAATACATTTTATTTTCATATTTACTTAAATTCTTAATTTGGGGTTTACACTAATTTTTTAGTTTCAATGATACAAGATCTAGAACTCTTTTACTAAATCTAACTATTATATCAAACACTCTTTATAATCCAAATACTGATATATTTAATTCTTTATGATATATGGTATGTTATGTTGTGCTCATATATTTAGGTCTTTGTTCTTGTTTTATATTGTTCAAATTTGTTTTTTCTTTATAAGGTATCAAAACATCGATGTTCAATTCTAAAGGATTTTTTAGAGGCGCTATTTCGTGTTCAAATGTGAATTTAAAACTTAGTGCTTTTTTTATATGCAAAAAGCAAATTAAAAACTTGTGAAGTAATCAAATAACATGAATGTTTTGATTACAAAAAATAACTTAACGTAGGATCATGGAACTTGCATTTACTAGATGACTTTTCAATTGATTTCAAACATGCATTAAAAATCCTTAACATAAAAACATGAACTCATAGATCTTTTTGGTATTTTCTAGGTTTTTTGGTAATGAAAATTGCAAGTTTGTTGGTTTACAATGGGAACTACAAACTTACTATTACAAGCCTATTTATTATCGCTTGCAAAATTAGCCTACCAACTATTGCCTTGAAGTTATATGCCTACTAATTGTCATAATCTATTTTTGGGTTATTCTCCAAATTTATTTTCTCTTCAAAAAAATCAAAAAAAATTAAAACTAAAATAAATAATAGCAATGAAAAAAGGATGTTGGAGCGCCCTGAAAATGGCTAGAATTTGGTTAAGGAGGTTCAAAAATACAAAGATTGAAATTTGATAGTATTTTGTTGACTGATAAGAGCCCTGTTGACAAAGAAAATTCAATTTGAAGAAGAAAAATCTAAAATCAGATGCTTATGGATTTAATTAAATTTTATTGAATGTTTAATTGAATTTATGGAGGGTTTGATTGCAAGAAAAATTGATTTTTAAGCCAATTTTAGCTATAATTAGGAGAAATTAAAGTTTTGGGGTCAAATTATAATTTTTTAGAGTTGATTTGGTCAAATCAGGGGTTTAATTACATAAATATTGAAATTTGATGGCCAATTAGGGACTTAATTGAAGAAATCCAAACCAAGAACCAAATTGGAAAAAGTGCGTAAATAGAGGGGCTGTAATTAACCAAATCAGGGACTGAATTGAAGAAATTGGAAGTTTATTGATCAATTGAGAGTTAAATTACATAAATCAAAAACCAAGGACTAAAGTGAAAAAGGCGGCCAACTTCAGGGTTGACGATTGAATTTAGCAGGGATGCAATTGAATTAATTTTTAGAATCAAAATTGCAATTTAGGACTTGATGGAACAAATTATAAATTGAAGACTGATTTGGATTTTGACACGATTTTGCTGCCATTTCCTTTTAAATTAAACGGCATGTTTTGTCCAAAACAGCACCGTTTCATCCACTGTTCAAAAAAAAAAGCCCCAAACGATGCCATTTTGAACAGCATTGTGGGTCTTCTTCTTCCCGTGGACACGCGAGGCAGGGGAAGAAGATTTTTCTCCCCTGTTTTTCTTCTCCCCCTCTCTTTTCTAAAACTCAAAAAGACACCGACTAAAGCCCCCCCCCCCCGCCCCCCCACTTGCCTAAGCTTTGACCCGTGGCCTACCACGGTGTGGAAAACAGAGGGGTTATGCCCTTCGGGAGGTTTATGGGGTGGCTGCATGGTGGCCGCCCCTGCCACTCTTCCCCTGTTTTTGCCTATAAATACAAGGGAAGAGAGAGCACAAGAGAGGGGAATGGTCTAAAGACCGAAGGCAGGAAAAAAAAAGGGAGGGACAACAGAAAAATAGAAAAAAAGTAAACAGAGAGAGAGAAAAAAAAACAAAAGAAAAAAGATAAAAAACATAGGAATAGAGAGAAAGAAGAGAGAAGGATAGAGATAGAGAGAAGAGAACCGAGAGAGAAAAACAGAACGAAAAAGAAAAGGAGAAGATGCAGGGATTGGCACCTCTACACGGGGAAGAAGAAATAGCAGCGCCACCGAGTCCAACCATCGTCTCCGCCAACCTAACCCACCGCAGACGACAACAAACACACCCCTTCACTCCAGGTAATCTTTTCTCCTTATCTGCTCCATCTTCCCATTTGTTTCATTTGCATGCAGAATGTGAGCAATTCACATTCTGCGGCAAACAAAAATAATTAGTTGGTTATTGTTCTGTGCACAGTAACCAGCTAATTATAAATTGTTGGGCCGGTGCTGGCCCATTTTTAGGTTGGGTCAGTGCGGGCCCAGTTTTATGTTGGACCAGGTCCAGGCCGTTCCAATTAAAAATATTTTCAAAAAAACATTAGTGATGTTTTCGCATATTTTTCTATCAATTTTGGTTAATATTAATTTGTATTTTTATACTGTAAAAATATAAATCTGGTATTAAAATACCCTATATTCATCAAAACATAAAAAAATATTTTTTTTTGTTTCATGCATGCGGTCAAGTCTCTCAAAGCTAAAATCATATTGTATTTTTCATACAACAAAGAAAACTTCAAAAAAATATGTTTTATCATGCATTTTGACTTTAATAACTAGTTTATTAAAGTCACGAGAATTTGGCCAATATTTCAAAAATTCTAAAAAAAATATTTTGTTTTGTTTTAGTATCAGGGATTACAAATTTATACGTAAAACATATTCGCAATATTAAAAAGGTATTTCTTTTGACAACATAGAACGGTTAAGTTTTTTACCCGATAAGATAAGGATCTCTTTACAGAGGAAGACTTTTCTTAAACCGTAGACAGACCGACAATTAGAAACCAACAAGGCCTTAGATTTTATCAGACAACAAAACAATGCATCTTATCTTAGGTAAGGCGTAGTTGGGGTGCTAACATCTTCACTTTACGCAACCAATCTTCGTACCCAATCTCTGATACTAATTAGGGTTCCTAGTGACAAGAATACTAGGTGGCGACTTCCATTCAAATTTTTCACTGATAAAAGACAAGAATTCCTTGTCTCCCCATATTTGCTAGATAGACACACAATACACCTTGAGGGTGGACGATCGTCGCGACACCGCACGAGCATGTGCGACACTAATTATCGCCTATGGAATCGTAAACCTGCTAAAAAACAAGTATTGAAGATCCTGAAAACTTAATTCAATTACATAACAATTGTTGTCATTGATTTTTAAAGAGTTATTATTGATGTTTTTCTATCTTGATCTATACAAAGAATGTTATAGATAATCATTTGTTAATCATTCACTCTCTGTATTACTCTCTATTTTAAGAAAAATGCACGACCAAAACCACCTAACTCCACTTGCTTTGGTGAAATTCTTTAATAAGTTTAGATCTTATCAAACCTCTCTTATATAGCCAAGTATGTTTTTCTTTCTTCTAATCTAAGCTTCATGAGTTATTGATCTTTGTGTTTAATACTCATCTATTTCAACCCATAACCTAACATATATATCCTTCTTTTCTCATTAAATATGGGATTATTAAATTTGCCCTTCTTATTACCCGAACTACTTTTACAAGTGCTTAACATTCAAATTTTATTTTAGTGCTTGATAAGAATTTTGTTTATGCAATGATAGATCACACCGACAAGGTAGAAGCCCAGCAAATCCCATTTGAATGTACAATAAATGAAACTTGGAAGGCTATTTGTTGTTATAGTTAGCCTCTCTTTTCTTCTTTGGATTGGGCTAAACTTTCATTTTCATTATAGCATGTGTCAGATATTCCAAGGCAATTTACTCTTCTTTTGGATATTAGTAAGATTACATTTTCCAACCGTAAATAAAAGTAGATTTATTTGAATAAAGGACTATTTTAGACAAAAAGAATTCATAAATATTATTATAATGACATAATTGTGTGAGAAAAATACATACATTGTAATTTTATAATATTAAAATTTACATATTAGCATGTGACATTGAATAATTAATCATATAGGTTTCACGACCAAAATAACCCCTGGCATGTAATATTTGATCATTTTATTTTTATCATTCAATCAAACAAACTTAAAGTAAAATGGTGTTAAAGATAACGACAAACAACATCCACTAATAGAAAACACTTTTCATTTTATTATTTTATTTTTAAATTTTGTTTCTTTGTTGAAAAATAGTTTTTTTTAAGTAAATTCCAGGAAAATAAAATATTTTTCAATATTTGGTAGTGTAATGAAAAATAAGTTAGAAAACACTTTTTAGTATTTGGTTATGCTATATAAAATGAGTTGAAAATAACGTATTAATGTTTTATGTTTTTCAAGTTTATTAAAATAATAAGAAACACAACTTACAAATTAAAAAGTTAAATGAGAACGAAATTAAAAAAATATAATTTCATAAATTATCTCAAATAAAATAAATAATAATCAAAATAATAGAGATCAAATCTAAAAAATAAAGAAAAACTAAAAGATGAAGAAATTAAAATAATAATAATTCACATTTCATAAATTATTTCAAATAAAATAAATAACAATCAAAAGAAAAGGAATAAGAACCAAATTTGATAGATAAAAAATTTCAATTAAAAAATGATAAGAAAAAAGCAAATAATAATTATAAAAATGAAGACCAAAATTAATATAAAAATTAAATTTTAAGAGATGAAATTAAAAAACAAATATTCAAAACAAAATATATACAGCAATCAAAAGTTTGAGGTCCAAATTTGATATAATCAGCAAATAATATGATATTTTTAAATTTTTCACAAATTCCAGAAAGTGTTTTCCACCCAAAATAAAAGGAAAACACTTTCCTGAAAACCAAGCTAAATTTTTCTGGAAAGTGTTTTCCGTTGACCAACTTTTCTAATGGCAAACAAATACAGAAAAAATTAAAAAATAGTTTCCTGAAAACCACTTTCCGGAAAACAAACACAGTCTTAGTGAAAGTACTTGTCTAAATCAACTTAGAATATATATATATATATATATATATATATATATATATATATATATATATATATAAACACTATAAAAACCGCATTCTTAAAAATTATTTTAATGCATTTCTATACGAAAAGCACTTTGAACCGCCACCATACATTTCTATACGAAAAGCACTTTAAACCGCCTATATATATATATCAATTTCTAAGTGTTTCTATGTTATATGTTACCTATTAAACATTGAAAGATAATTCAAATTTATGTTCATGAGTTTGTCAAAGAAATCAAACAAACTAACGTAAACTTATATAAAATTATTCAAACATTCTACGATAATAACTATTCACAGTTATTGATTTAATAAATAATTGAAAACAATCTATTAGAAATTAGAAAAAAAAAAACAAATACAATAAAGTAGTTTAGGATAAAAAAGAACAAACACATCCACTTGAATTCCAAATATTAGCACAGTAAAGACATTATCAGAATACAAGAGTATATCTAAGAATCAACGTATCCAATGCCTTTTCAATTTATTTATTTTTCAGAGAAGAAAAA
>Ga0325410_1010001_pt1 | contig 10061 bp, 3 predicted proteins | sample PopdelMetagenome_16_FD_206182 | JGI IMG/M metagenome (GOLD analysis project Ga0325410, IMG submission 206182) | Populus deltoides microbial communities from Bellville, Georgia, United States - Xylem-PdIQD-R3 | ecosystem: Host-associated > Plants > Phyllosphere > Stem > Wood/Secondary xylem...
TGACCAAGTAATCCAAAAACCAATTGATCCCTTAACTTTTTTTCTATTCTTCACATTTAATCCCTTTGTAAATTGTAATTTTTCTTGTATTTTGTTTTTTTTCAAAAAAAGTAACATTAATGTCAAAAAAAACGTGTTAACAACCAAACGCATAGAAAAAAAACGTTGTAAGTGACACAAAGCATTAAGAACATACTTTTTTGAGTTTTCGTTGTTTTTAGCTATTTTGGTTTTTTTTGAAATTCTTTCAAAAATAAGGTAAAAAATGGGTAGCAATACTAGGTTAATTGAAAATTCAGTTTCATAATTGGTTTTATCTCGCCTTTTATGAGGTTATCGTTATCTAAAAAAATATCTCAGTATTGGGTTGATATTTGATTTCACAATCGTTTATTTTTGTTATCATATAGTTAAATAAAAAATAGTTGTTTTTTTAAAAATTATAATCCATGTGGAGTCTATAACCCAGTTCACAAGTTTGACATACTAGCCTTGCTTACCCGATTCACAAGTTTGACGAGTTTACCCATTGACGAGATATTCTCTTATTTTTTGTCTTTTAATTGTTTTTAATTTATTCTTTTTCGATTTTATCATTTAATATTAGATTGATTGAGAAATAAATTTCATTATGGATTTTTGTTTGCTTTCTATAAGAATAATTGTCTCAAATAAATATCTATTTTTAGGTTGGTGTTCAATTTTTATCATATAATTAAATAGAAAAAAGTTTATAAAAAAGTTATTGAACCTAATAGAGTCTATTACTTAGGTCACGAGAGGATCAAGGTCGATCCAATCTGTTATTGTCGTAATATGTTTTAAAAAATTATCATCTTAAAATTTTTTTAAAGGTTAAGTCATGAATTTATTGATCATCAAAGTTGCATTTGAACTTATGAAATCAATTTATTTAAATCGAGGTAACTCCCATATGGTTTAATTGAAAACTGAATTAGATAAAGAGCTAAGTTGAGAGGTTTCAAAATTAATCCACTTTGTCAAGATTAATAATACAAATACAAAATTCTCTATGTTCTTAATATTTTTTTATATTAAAAAAATTAATCCAAAGTAAAAATCAACATACTAATATTATGCTAAAAAAATAATCCTTCCTTATCTTGGTAATCTTAACCGTTTCCTTTTCTTTATCAATAAAAATTTACTTTCTACCATACAAAACAATAAATATTCTTAAAAAAATAACTCTCACACAGTTAATTATTATCTTTTTTTAATAATAATTACAGTTCAATTTCACTCCCATTTTTAAATTTAGAAATGAAATGAATGTTTGGAGAAAATTAATTTTGATTGATGAGAAAATTGTCTCCAAGATATCTTATTGTCTCGACAATATAGATTATTTTTAAATATTTTCAAACCTCTACAACCTGTTTAAAAAAGTTTACTTCCTTTGTAAATATATCCAAATAACAATAAAATTACAGTTTTTTAATTGGCAAGTGAATTTTTTTTTATATCATCATTTAAGGTCTTGATTGCCAGGAAAGGTGAAGAAAATTCATATGAATGCATCAATTTAAATATAAAAGAATACTTTGGTATATATATAAAAAATACTTTGGTGTAGGGGTTATCATTTTTTGTTCGGTTCGGTTTTATAAAAAAAATAACCAAACCGAATTTTTTTAAAAAAAACCAAAACTGGTTCAAACTGACTAGTTTCGGTTCTGTTCGGTTTTTTAGGACAAAAACCGGTTCAAATCATTTTGGCTCGGTTTTTTTGGTTTGGCTAGGTTTTTTTCCTGTTTTGGCTCGATTTTTTTGATTTGACTCGATTTTGGCTAGGTTTTTCTGGTTTGGCTCGATTTTTTCAGTTTGGGTTTGGTTCGGTTTGGTTTTTTACTTATAAAACCAAAACCGAACCGATAGATTTTTTCAAAATTTTAATCGGTTTAATCAGTTTTTTTTGTCTAATTTTTTCGGTTATTTTTTTTCTGATTTTCTCGATTTAATCGGTTTTTTAGTTTTTTTACTCATCCCTACTTTGATGTGTATAAACTATTCCAAGTATTATTGTGCCAATTGCGCTCTATTAGAGATTACAAGACGCTATTTAAAATCAAAATAATACTCTTATGTTTTTAAAAATTAAAATAAAAAAATGAAATTTTATATTAAATATAATATTTTTCCATCTAGAAAAGTGAAAAATTAACTTTCTATTTTTTCAAAATTAAATTTCACAAACATATTTTAGAGATTCAAGTTTTTCTTTTATTGTTTTCTAAATAATGAGAAAAACATGAAAAATACAATTGTTTTCTTTTATATATAAGCAGTTTTCAACAAATTAAGACTATTTTTTTTATATTTAATTAGTGTTATAAATTTAATTTTTATTATGAATATAATATGAAGATTTTTTTAAGTTAACAGTATAATATTTCAATGATAGTTTTTAATTTAAATAAAATAAAATTAATAATCTATAATATTCAAAATATTAAGATGATTATGGTTTTGATGTTCTTTTTTTATATAAAAAAAAATAGCTGTTATCTCGATGTATTTATTGTATTATAGGAAAATTCATATTTATTTTCAATAACTAAAAATATTTTTTAATTTATTATTAAAAAAGAAAAACTATAAAGAAAAAAAATTGAAAAAAATGAAAATTATTTTATATTAATGTTCATACCTTAAAAAATCCGAATCTGAACTCTGGAACAACACATTTCCCAGGTCATTGAACATTATCATTTTATCTACAGGAGAAATGCAAGCAGCTGCAATAGCAGCCATGGCAGCCCACGCAATCCTCACAGCCATTCCACCAATTCTTCACCTCCCTCTCTCTCCACTTCCTCCTATTCATTCCTCTTTCCATGGCGCCTCCCTTAACCCCCCACGCCAATCTTTTTCCCTCTCTCTCGCTGCCAAGAAGCAACCACCTCTTTTTGTTGTTGCTTCTGCTACCAAGAAAGCTGTTGCTGTCCTTAAAGGCACTTCTAATGTTGAAGGCGTCGTCATTTTGACCCAGGAAGCCGATGGTCTGTCACTCTTGCCTCTCTCTCTCTTCTTTTTAATGTTTTGTTTTGAATGTTGTTTTTGGTTGAGGTTGACTTTTTGATTCTTTGTTGAGTGATAAGAAATTAGAGAAAAGAGTAAATGGGTATGCTTGGTTTTTGTTTTTGGGAAATGTGTTTCTTTTTTTTTGACCGAGAAAGAATTTTTTGATTAATTGAAGTTGTTTCTTGATGGATGTGCTAACCGCATTATCATTTTTCCTTGTTAAGTTTATATTTGATGATGCTTTTTTTTTGTTGTCTAATTCAGATTATAGTTGAAGTTGTTGATTCTGAAATTAGTCAGCAAGCAGGGACAATGAGGCTGGAGCTTGGAACTAGATATGCAATGTTAAAAATTCTTTGTTCCAGATATGTTGTCATTTGATTTCTGCTTTTTAAAACATAAAATTTGAAAAAAAGTTATTTCAGAAATTATACATGACAAAGTGATTTCAATTACCCTCTTTCTTTCTTTTTTTCACAGACTGTCTGGTTGATGGTTTAATTTTTTTAACCTGTTTTGAGGTTTGGTTTTTATTCTTTGATGTTTAATTTTGAAAAGTAGTTAAAAATGTTTTTTCCGAAAGGAGTTATACTGTCTTGTCGAAGTTTTTGAATTTCAAATCTGGAAATAGGAGATGCCTGCAATCCTGAGACTTGAATTAGCTAATTGACAGGGTTTTTGTTCTTTCCATCACTGAAAAGCTTGAATATTCAATTATCCCTAGTCAGATAACCACTGTGGTTTAAGTTGAGTGGAGGTTAATGTGGAGAGTCATAATAATTGGAGCCCTGATTGTGATTTACATATTATTTGCATTTTGCTTTCGATAGGTCCTACAACTGTGAATGCTCGTATTACTGGGCTTACTCCAGGGCCTCATGGATTCCACCTGGTGAATGTTCCTGGCTTCAGTTTTTGTCATCTTTGGACATGGATGTACTTTACTTTCCAAATCTTAATGTCCGTCTTTTTTTCTTTTCAAATTACCTTTTTTAGCATCAATATGGTGACACAACAAATGGATGCGTGTCAACAGGTAGGACATGAAACAACTGCATGGTCAATAAACTGTTTCAGTTTTGGTTCTTGTATTGTTTCAATTAATGCATGGATAATCCTGATTCTTTATTTGTGTTATTATAATTTCCCTTTTCAAATTCAAATAACAGGAGCACATTTTAATCCTAACAATTTGACACATGGTGCTCCTGAGGATGAAATCCGTCATGCGGGTGACCTGGGAAACATAGTTGCTAATGCTGATGGTAATATCATTCTTCATTCTTTATTTGTTTTTTGTGGGCTTCCCTGAACCAATTAACTTATCCTTGTAATTTTGAAAATACAGGGGTGGCAGAGGCAATAATAGTGGATAGCCAGGTAATTTTTGTGAACTGAAGCATAATGTTTTATTTTTTTTTTATTTTTTAACAGCCATTGAGTGTACTTTTTTTCTTTGCTTATGGGTTGACACATGGTTTATGTTCTTATTTTAGACTTTTCTGCTTTATTGATATGCATTTACTCAGTTTTGGAGTTTTGAAAAAAAAAAAAAAAAAAGTGCAGATACCACTGAGTGGTCCTAACACAGTGATTGGAAGAGCACTTGTGGTTCATGAGCTCGAGGATGACCTTGGAAAGGGTAAGTTCTTATTCAGGCATCCTGGGTGCAAACCTTTGCAACATTAATTTTGTTACCTGGCAAACTTAGCTGAATATAAATTATTGCTTGCGCATGTGTTTTTATACCTTTATGTTTGTGGCAACCATGAGAAACAATATGTCTTTTGTGTGAGGAGGGAGGGCATAGGAGACAGGAGCAGACTTTTAAATGCCTGTGAACTTGTTTTTTGCTATTTTGTTACTGTTATTCGACTATGAATAAAAAGTCTTAAGGAATGTAGGCATGGATCACTTTGATGACCTTTGCTTTCTTGACGTTCTTAATGTTTCTTCTCCATCTTTGTTGGTTATTGCATCTATAGGCAGGCATGAACTTAGCTCAACCACTGGGAATGCAGGTGGAAGATTGGCATGTGGTATGTATGAAGATTTTTTTCTTTTTTCCCTTAAGTGCAGCTGTTGCATTTATCTAGTAACTAGATGGTCATGACTTGGTTGATCCATTCCTTGATTAAGTATTTGATTGCTAGTTAAGATTTTGAAAATTATGGTTATTGATTTCTATAGATAGACCTGCAAAACTTCTGATGGTATTCTTAGCTCCACACTCGTGCATGCAATGTTCATAGCTGTGCGCACGTGCCTGTGCACACGTGCATAATGTGTAATCTCCTTATTGTTTGCCTGTTTTGTATATGATCATGTGATAAGGTTATTGACAACTTGCATTTTGGTACCGTGGTACTTTTGGGAATGATCTGAACGTAGAAATCACATGGTAGAGTAGCAGTTCATACATTAGATGCATTATGTATGTGATTGTGATCATGTTGGAGTGCTAGATGTAAAAATTGAAAGCATAAAGCAAGGCATCTTAAACAGCTTTTAAGTTTTGCAGTCTTTGTGAGGGTTGGATTTGATATTAATTTTTTTTCTAACTCAATTTAATATTAATTCCAGAACTAGGATTTTACTGCATGCAGGAGCTAGGTTCTTTTGACCGACTCTGTAAAAGAAAAGAAAATTCTTTTTGACCACATATCTTGATGGAATTCCTGCATTGAGTGGTATATCCGTGTCCCCGACATGATTTCTCACAAGCTCACAGTTACTATGCTGTGTATATTCCATTCCAACTTATGAAGGCATGTCACCTAAGACATGGAGGAACACATTCCTGATTGCATGCTTTTTTCTTTCATGGTCGGATGAATGGCAAAATTTTTTAAAATCAGCATAGTGTGGTAAATATTCATGTTACATTTTCACGGGTTCTTGTTAGGATGAGTGTTGGATCCCTCAATACAAATTTGCAGAAATCATTTGACCATGCATTTATGGCTTTGCAAGTGTTGTTACGTTGCTGAAGTCTTGTGAACACACTCTAGTCTCTTATGCCACAAGCACCAATTATTTGACTGATAACTATATCATTACATTGAGCAGAACACACTTCCTTTCTGTTTTTTCTTCCATACTGTTTGAGGCCTTTTCTTCCAATTTCTTGTGTAACTATTTTCATTACAGCTTCCAGTCCATCTCTCTGTAAAATCTTCATTAAACACTTGAATTCTTATTCCCATCCCTTTGTGCCATGTGTGTACAGGAGTTGTTGGTTTGACTCCAGCATAATGACATCTGTTGTTCGAATCAGTCTGGTGTCAGCGTTTGCTGCTTGCTTTCACCACTTTCTCATATAGAGCCCACTGTTAATTTTCTCAGTGTGTAAAGTAATACTATCAGGACAGCAAGTATCAAGTCATGATCGTAGACAAGTTTGCTACCTGAATAAACTTTGCTGTCAATGCATGCCTTGTCAATGCCCAGAATTTGATATATCAGCAATTGATTTCATCAAATTTGGATTGGTAACTTCTCTATATTCCTCAAGAACTTCATAATGTTTCTATAACGCCTATTGTAGATCATTCCAGGACAACTTTTACAACGCCATACATATGGTTAACCGGGAAAATCTCTCCAATCTCCGGCCCTTGCCTCTCTCAGGTTGAAAAGAAAGTGCATGAGTTGGTGGAACAGGGCATGGTTATGGTCCATGTTTAAATCTAGATGTCATGTCATCACCCGCATCATAGTTCTACTGGGGTTTGATTTCAATATGATGCAAGCGAAAGACAACAAACAAGTACAAAAATTGATGAACAAAAAAGGTTATAGACATGAAACTTAAATTTGTAGTTTTACTCTCTGAAATAAAGTCTATCTTCTTAAGAGTTATATAAAGAAAACTGACTTGTATTAGATAATAAAATTAGAATTTTAAAATATAAAGAAAAATAACATAAAATTTAAAATTAAATATAAAATCTAGAAAAATTAAATAAAATTAAAAAGATTAACCCAAACAAGATTTTTGTGCAGTGAATGGACCAGTGGACCAGTAAAGTGGGTTATTCATAAAATTAAGCTTTAAAAATCTGTTGAAAAAAATTGAGTTTGATTCAATAATTGTATTAAAAGTTCTCAAATATTTTTAAAATGCTATGTTGGTTTGGCGCAGCTAGTCTCTTTTTTAGACCTAATCCTATTTTCGTGGTCCATTAAAGAATTTGTTAGGCCATCTCTCATGTGTTTGAGATTGCTTCTGCTTATTTTTCAGGTGCTTTTGGCTTGAAAATCACCAAAATAATATTTTTAGTGTTTTTTGATAATTTTAATGTGCTGAAATAAAAAAATTTATTTTAATATATTTTCAAGTAAAATACTATTTAAAAAAAATACTTTTCACCACAATTTCAAACTACAATAAGTTGATTAATTTAGTTAAGTAATGTGAATGAGATATGTCATTTAACTAATGACTTATAACACGTTTATTAATTCAAATCATTTTCATTAGTAAGACCTGCCCAGAAATCTTGACAAGAATGGAACATGTATGCTTCCTAAAATATGAAATCTTGTACTAGCATTTGGTGGATGGCTCAATTCTTATTAACTTCTTATGACATCATGATATGGATTAGCCCACGAATACCAAGGATCATTATACATTTTAAATGAGTCAATAAGATAATAAATACAAAACATGTTAGTATCAAATATTATTAAAGTTCATATTGAGTTTGTACTATACTTATTCTTGCACTATTAGCGTAATATTTTCACCTTGACATAATAAACTTAGCTGAACATTATGAATAAGAGAAACATAGATAAACAAGAGGAGAACATGATTATATAAGTATAATAAAAGAAATGAAAGGTATAAATAAAATATTAATGAAAGCAAAACTTAAGCATTACAAAAATATAAAGAGAGAGAGAGAGAGCGAGAACATGATCTTAATCTGAAAATCAAGATGCTTAAATGCATGACAAATGCCTCCTTTTACATGCTAAAATTTAGAACTATTGATTTGATGACCAATTGTTGAGTGGGTGACCACCTTTTGACTTGGTAACAATCCTTATCTTTTTGTCTGCAGAAAACGTCATTACTAACATCAGAATTTGAGCAGATAATCTTCATGAAAGTTTTAGAAACTTATCTTAGCTTTCCAACAAAACAAGAATCGGTGCATTTGGACTTCTAGAACTGGAGATATAGGCTGAACACTAAATAGTGTCTAGGCTGCAGGACAGATTCCAACTTCTCTGTTGTTGCTATAATTTGAACTTAAAAAAGGTCCTTTTGAATCTTGGACTCTTCATGAAAGTTTTAGACATATATCTTAACTTTCCATACATATAAACTAGACCTAAATCCAAATTCTACAGCTCCAGTTATGATCTAATAACTGAATGGTATTTCAATTTGAATTCAACCAACATCTCTTTTCTAAGCTTAGCCCTCTCTTTGTCTTCTCAATTTCAGTGGTTAAACTCATCAATTAATCATTTGATTTATGTGATAGGCCTACATTTAAAATGAACATTTACCATAAATTAAAAGTATCTTATATTATCAGACTTGTTATTATAAAACATGCTCTGGTTAAGGAGTTATTGATACTTCAAGTGCAAAATGATGATATAAAACCTTGATAAAAATGTAATTTTAAGTACTAATCAACAATCCTTAGAGAGACAAATCTGTAGAACTCAATGATAAACTGGAGAATCTTTCACTTTGTGGGGACAATATTCTCTCTTGGAAGCTTGTATCATTATTGATTTTATTGGTGTTGTGGTCTTCTTTAATAAGAAGTTCATGAGTAAGTTAATGAATCATAGAAGGGAAAGAATGTATAACAATGATAACGAGAATGTGGAAGAGTATATGTTGTGATGGTCGCGTGTTGTGTTGTTCTATGTAGTTATCTAGGGGTATTTTTATACATTAGTCACAAAAAATTATCTTATGGAGCATGGAGTTGCAGACACACTATGTGGAGAAATGATGAAGAACAATTATCTATATCATGAATGTAAAGCTGTGTGGGCACCGTACTAGAAGGTTAAATGTCGTGATCATTGGTGAAAAAGGTTAGCATTTGTAGGCGATAGGCGAGAAAGGTTGGCATCATACTAATAAGGCATGTGTCATACTCATTAGTGATGATTATTTGAGAGAAAGCTAAGCATCACTTACCTCTTGGAGGTTATAACATTGCACTGCTATGTGTACCAACATTAAACTCCCTAAGAATTGGGATTCAGTATTGAGATAATGAGGGGTTAAAGTAAAGGCCTAAAAAGTAGTTGTTCGCGGTTAGTTACCGCGCTAAGACCCACAACTTGGCATGTCCGCTTAGGCCTATGCCCATTAGGGGATAACCACATTGTCCATTTGTTTTTGTACGGTGACCAATCAATTGGTGTCTATAGATACACACACATACACACATATGTATATATTGAGCTCCATTACAACATGATTTAGGAAATTACTAGTTATGTGACCCGCATTTCGCCGTGGGTCAAATAATCAATAATTTTTAAAAGAAGCTCCTAAACAAAATAAAAAAGAGGAGATTTTGTCTATTTTTTTAGTTTTTGGTTTTTTTAATCAGTCACGTCACTTTAGGGTAGGAGAAAAAACACATTTGAAAAAAAAAAAGATCCTTTCTGGATTTTTACTGGATCACCCAAGTTATGGGTTGACCTGGCGGGTCGACTAGTTTACTTTGGGTCAATTGAAGACCCAGATTTTGACTATAACAAACCCACTTAACACTGCTGGGTCTGGCCTTCTAGCAGGACCCAAAGCATTGGGTCCTACTGCTGGGTATGGCCCAAGTTGCTAGGTCCTGGTTGCAAAGGGCCCAAAGATATTGGGTTCTAGTGGAGGTATGGCTCAATTGGGTGTTGGGTCATGGTGGTAGGTAGGGCCCAAAGATGTTGGGTCCTGGTAGGTGCAGGGCTCAATTGGGTGTTGGGTCATGGTGGTAGGTAGAGCCCAAAGATATTGGGTCCTGGTGGGTGCAGGG
>Ga0325410_1010007_pt1 | contig 10058 bp, 7 predicted proteins | sample PopdelMetagenome_16_FD_206182 | JGI IMG/M metagenome (GOLD analysis project Ga0325410, IMG submission 206182) | Populus deltoides microbial communities from Bellville, Georgia, United States - Xylem-PdIQD-R3 | ecosystem: Host-associated > Plants > Phyllosphere > Stem > Wood/Secondary xylem...
AGAATATTAATTTTATTTCATTCAAATTAAAAATTATCATGGAATAGTTATATTATCAACTCAAAAAATATTTATGTTAGATTTAAATAAAATATAAATTTATGACACTAACTAGATATGAAAATATCTAGTTATGCCTTGACCCTTCACAGCATACTTTTTATTTTATTTTTTCATCATGTGACTTCACCGTTTGTTTAATCATCAACCACATTTGTTCTTGGGGATATTAAAGGAGAATTTTCTCTCCTCTCAAATAATTTATAGTTTTACGTACGTCTTCTGTCTTCTATCTTCTATCCTTAATTTGAAATGAGATATTCAACTCATATTTTTTTTACTTGTATTTAAAATAATCTTTCAATTATAATGATAATTTCTCAATAATAATAACCATATAAAAAAATTCACTCAAAACAATTTATTTGACGAGAATATTATATAGGATAAATTGAAATTCTTGGATTTAACTTTATGCAATCTTTAAATCCAATCATCTTGAAATCAAAAATTTTATAGACTAGGAATTGTTTTTATGCCACCGTCTTCAATCTTTATCTAAAATTTTTTATAATATCTTTACGTTAGTGATGAAACCATAGTTTTTAGACCCGATTCAGTTTAAAGCTTGAGATTTTAGTTTTGATCAGGTCAGCGGGTCGTCCGGATCAATTTTCAACAGGTTGCAACTGTGTTTTTGACCAAGTCAGGAGTCGCTAGGTCAACCCGCCGGGTCAGCCGGGTAACTTCTAGTTTTTTCTTCTCCTGTTTTTTCTTCAACCCGGTACGGTTCCAGTCCTGGGTCGGCCCGAGAAACGGAATCGGGTCTTAGAACCATGGATGAAACTATGCATATTTCAGTTTTGCACTTAAAATCGATATGCTTTTATACATTGATTATTTTTTTTAATAACAATAAAAAATACTTTAATTACTTTTAGTTTAATACGTGCAAAAAAATATATTAATTAAATGAAAAATATATATTGCATGCAACTAAGCAATTAATATGGGATATTAGCTTGAGATTGTTGTTCAAATTGATTGTTTGGTGTAATACAATATTTGCATAATAACAAAATCACTACTCTCACCCCGTGGGGGTTTTTTTTTTTTTTTAAAGGAGAGTTGAGAATTTAAAGTATTATTGCAATTATTGTTATTATTGCATGTTTGATTGAAAGTGTAGTTGTGATTGCTTTTTAAAGTGTTTTTAACTTGGAAATATATCAAAATGATATTTTTTAAAATTATTTTTGATATCAACACATTAAAATGATATGAAAATACTAAAAAATATTAATTTGAAAAAAAAAATAATTTTTTTTAATTTTTTTTCAAAATACTTTTAAAACGTAAAAACAAACAGGGCTGAATAGTCACGACTGTGATTCTTCATTGCATATGTAAAAAAGATTGGGTTTTTTTAGCCACACCTTTTAAATTAATATTGTTTATAGCTCTTAAATTTTTATTTTTTAAAAAGAAAAATAATTTTTTGTTATATTAAATGAAATAAATTATACAATTTAACGTTTTTATGTTGTCTAGTGAACAATCATGCTCCTTGTATCAAAATGCAACATACTTTCATTAGAATTACAAATATGAACTACTTCAACAATTCTCGAAAATTACAACTCTACTCCACTAATAATCACCACTTTCACACTTATTGCACAATTACAGAGATTTCATCGTCAAATCTCATCTTTTAAATTAATTATTTATAAATTAATAAAATAAAATAAAGATAATACATGCTAATAAAAACATGTAAGATCTTAAGTTAAATTTTAATGTAGTAGAAAAATTAAATAATATTGTAATTGTTTCAGTAAAACATCATTTTTTTTAGTCTTTGTACAGTAATTGTTCAAAAACAAATGTAAGGAAAAAAATTTACAAAATAATGAAGATAAAAATAAAAAAATGATATAAATAGAATAAAGTGTAAAGTGATAAATATTTCAAGTGTAAATAATAAAAATAATAATTTTTTTCAAAAAAAGTCTAAAGAAAAAAAACTATTTTTTTTATAAAAAAATGAAGATAAGGAAAAAAAGGTGATGCACCCGTAACAATATAAAGTAATAAATACACAATATATATATATATATATATATATATATATATATATATAAAATCTAAACAATTTACTTGCAATAAAAAAAATTGAAAAAATTTACATTTGTACTCGAAAACATAATTGTTTAGTTTATGTATAACAATAATATAGAAAATAAACAGATTGATATGTTAACACTGAACAATTGATTCGAAAACAATTGAAATTATATTATCTATTTTTTTTTATAATGCAATTAAAAAAATATTAAATTAATAATTTTAAATAATTTTAATGATTTTTTTATTTTAAAAACAACTTAAACCAAAATGCCAGAACAATGAATATAAGTTGATTGGTTAGTGTTATAGGAGAAAAAAAAAGCTTCGTTAGAATAATAATACAAAATAATTTTATAAATTATTTATAAAATAAATTTTTATCATTTTAAAACAAATAAAAAAATAATTTTATAAATTATTTATAAAATCAATTTTTATCATTTTATAACAAACGAATGACATGTATCCTCCTCTATCTCCACTTTTTTTCATACGGACTCTTAACGAGGATAAAAATGTAAAACATCCTTCAAATTGAATCCTCATAAGAAAATTGCGTCTCCCTCCATCCACAAAACCCTAAAAATATAGAGGGAGCACATAACAAGCACGATAGGGAGTGTGTGAGAGAGAGGAAGAAATGGGAGAGAGAGACGACTACAAGTTTCTGAAAATAAAAGATGCCATTTCTGCAATCAACCAGAAAGTCAATCTAATCGGCGTTGTTATCGAGCTCGGTTTCCCCAAAACCACCAGAGGAACCGGTACGGCTACCTTTTTTTTCTTTACAAAATCTCCTAATTCAGTTTTTCTTCATTTAATTAAAAAAAAACTGATTTTGAGTGGCGATGATGATAGTAAAGGCCGGACTTACGGCCGCTACCAGAAAATTATTGTTTTCATGGTTGGCGGGAGATTGATGAACTTCTCAAGTTAAGGTGTCTGTTCTGAGCCACTTTTTTTTTCTTTCAATTTTTACAAATTCTTGTTCATATTATGGACTTTTTATTTCCAGTACACATGTTTACAAATTGGTTACTGCTTGCAGATTATTTTTGTTCAGTGAAAATAGTTGATGAATCATACCCGAAGCCTGGAATTCCGGTCAACTTTTTCATGGCACATATGGAAAATCTGCCTAGTGTTGGGTCGCCTGGAGATATAATTCAACTTTCTCGTGTCGTGGTAGACATATATGATCTTATGTAGTATAAAAATACTCCAATGTTATTTTTTTTTATTATTTGCATTAGGATTACGGATATGCCCAAGTCTTTCCGCAGCAGATCTACGACCACGGAAAGCTTAGACGAAAAACTGAAACTTTTACCATCTCGTTTCCCACCCTAAGCTTAGAGGAACCTGCAGATCTGGCATGGAATTTCATGTGAAGTGTTACATTATCGATTTAGTTTGGTGAAGAAAATTTAGTTGAATTTGTTTTTAGGGAATTGAAGCTGCTTTTGTTTTATTTTTTGATAGATACTCCATGTTGTAATAGGGTGAACGCCTATCATTTGGCTTTGGTTTCTGATAATTTAAATGAAATTCTTGTCTTTTTCTAGATATTTGTTGTCTTTTAGGTTAAAACTGGTGTTATTCATACTTGTAGGACCTCTTATGAACTTAATGGTGTTTAACTTCTAGCATGCTGAAATATATGGCATTTGTTTTTGGCAGATGAAAACTCACAACGATGGTGTCTATGCTCTTTTCAATAAAAAATTTTCTTCTTTTGCATTATATGAAGGAAAAAATGGTGAAGACTTCCTACCTTATCAATGTTCATTATTTCGTCCAAGAGACCATGACTCGAAGTTTATAGCAGGCATGAGAAAATGGTTGGTTGACTTTCATGTTGATGAAGGTACACTCGAGAGTACACTTTACTGATGAGAAAAAAAAATCATTTTTGGAATATCCATATTTGCATCAATAAATTGCAGTTAACTGGTATCTTGTGTTTTGTTGAGAACCAAAATTAAGTGTGCTGATTCTCATTAAGATTAATGTTTGTAATCATGAGATTATTGGAAAAGATGTGGTTTTGGATTTTGAGGATTTCTAAACAAGTAAAAAAGTGCATGTTCTATGATTCATGAAAGAAATGAGGTCAAGGAGTAAATCATTGAGGGTTGATGTTCATGTGCATGTCAGCCCCCTAACTCCAATGACTAAGGTGATGTATAAGGTCACAAGCATTCACCAAAATTTTGTGGACTGGGCATGAGTCTAACCTTAATTCGATATGACAAACTCTTGAGTCACTGTTTTATTTGCATTCTGATGTCAGCATTGTTTTTCTACATATCCCAGCATCTTTTTAATTGGAATCATAACTGAGATGCTTGACTTGGAAGCACCGATGTATTTAGTGTGTGTGTGTTGGGGGGGGGGGGGGGTGTTGAATTTGTTGAGTATTCATGCATATGGAAGCCATCCATCCTTCTGCCAGAATGCTTTGCTTCAAATCATGCCTGTTATCATCGTAAAAAGCTTTTTTAATGTTTTGTTTTTGATAGGAGTAAATACTTTCTCTTTCCTGAGAGAGATGAGGGAAGGACAGCATGCTAATTTGGTTTGCAAGGTGAGCCTAGGATTTTTTGTATCCTTTTAGGACGTATGAGTAACCAGAGTGGACCTTAATTTTTCTCCGCAATCCTTTTCATTATTCCTACTGCTGATAAATGGTTCTCCCCTTGTTAAGATACTTCATGTTTGTGAGATTGCCAAGAATGAGTGGATGGCGCTTGTTTGGGATGGAACAGATTCTCCACCAATCAGCATTAATACAAAGTGAGTTGATATGAGCTAACATGTTAGAGCTGTGGATATTTACTTTATTGATTAGTTATTTCAGAGCACAGCTATTGCCATTGGATTCTTTATTCCATCTGGGTTTTGTTAAATTATGATTATAATAAAAAAACATGGGTTTGTTCACTGCTTGTTCTCCAACTCCATTTACATTTTTTCTTTCTCTTCCATTTACATTTTTTCTTTCTCTTTCATGCCCTTTGATCATTTTGGGCTTGATTTTGAGTCTGAACTTTGGATTTTGGGTGTTTTGGACATCGGGATTTGGTTTGGGTTTTGGACCTTGAGATTTTTTTATTTTTCACTTGGGCTTTTCTGTTTGTGTTCTGTTATTTTAATATACTGATATGGTTCTATCCAGATATGATTATTTTTTCATGTTCTTTTGTGTATCTGTCATTATTCCCTGATAGTCATTATAAGAATTGCTGATGTAGTTATTCTGAATTGAATCACAGTCCAGAGCACAAAATGGATGAACAACTTCCTTTACAGTTGGAACCCTCGCCTCCTTTGTCTAGAGATTTATTACGTACATTTCCTACTGTTGGAACGATATTGCGGGTAATCATCGACAAAGTCAATCAGAAGCATGTTCTCCACCTGCTCAATACAGGTGAATGGGTAAAGTTCATCAGCATACTCTGTGAAGTGCATGCAGGACTGTGGTGTGGTGTGTTGACACCTTTCACAAAGCTTAGATATTTGTCGAATGAGGACCATTTCGTCTTAGCGTGCCAAAGGTATTTATATGTTTGTTTATACAATACATATTTCAAATATAAGTGCAATTGAACATTGCATGTTTTTAATGGAGAATTCAAAATTGATATTGCTTCTCCTTTATGTATCCATGTAAGTAAGGTCATACAATGAGCGTTTGTCGCTGAAATTAGGGCGCATCCCATATTGGTGCTTTCCATGGTGTTCACAAATTACAGGTTTGACATTGTTGACTTCTTATATGATTCCCACGTTTGCTTCATTTTCTCATTTTCTCTATGCTTAGAAGCTCTATGATGGTGATGATTTATTCACACATGTCCTTCCCCCCCTATTCAGAGGTTGACTATGACCACATGCCATTTGCTACGTTAATGGATGTTCTCACCTATTCAGAGGTAGGATATTTGTGTGTATGCTAACTAGTTCATTTTCATGTTTTCAGATGATGTCTATTAATGTTAACTTTCACAAACAATAGTATCCCTCCCCACTGTTTGTTGGACTGTTCATCCTTAGCCAGGGGATTGTTTTGTGGTCACTCTCCTGTAAGAGAATTAGTACCATAATAAAATAGAAAATAATCACCAATAGCAACAGTAATTGCATTTTTAAACTGTTCATAGCAGGGGCCATGACCATGGCCATGGTCCAGTGCAATGTTAAAACTTCCAGCCTTTATAGTCTCACGTGAAAAAAAGAGGAAGGTATGTTACCGAGGTTCTCCCCCTCCATCCTTCTGGCTTAAAACGGGATGTTTTGGGGAGTTTTAATTGAAGTCGTGTCTGTACTACATGAACTATGCTGCCCTGGCCTTTTTTTTGTTCTGTTGTTCTTTTTTCCTTTCAGGTTAATATTTACTAGAATTAAAATTAGCCTGCAAAAGTTGGCACTTCAGATTTCTGTGGTGAAATATTAATCCTACAAACCAAAGTAGGTGATTCTAGAAATTTTTGGAGATGCACCTGGCTCTTGGTGTTTTAGGCAGTGGCAAGAGTGTTCTCTGTTTGTATTTTTCATGTTTAGGCTGTCAGCTGTTGCAATTTTGTCAAGCATTAGGCTGGCATCTCAACACATTAGAAAACACTTCTAGCACAAGCTAGTTCTTTTGGGTGATGACAGTGAGCCAACCATACATTCCTGTAAATGATAAATTCCATTTTGATGGAAAATAGAAGCTGGCTTAGAGAACTCAAAAAAGGGAATATGTGGGCTACAGACAGCTTGACACCACTTGCTTGACTTTAAACCTTGCAGGCAACTGCTAGATTCAAGTGCATAATTAGAGTAGTGGCTGCATTTCCATGGCGTGCTGAGGACTTCTCTCATCATGGGACGTACAGAATTAGACTAACACTAGAGGATCCAACTGCCAGAATTCATGCTTTCATCTATGCTGAAGATGGGGTACAGACATTCTCTTACTACTACTCAACCTGCTATTATCTTGACAATATTGGCATATTATTCATGTAATCATGCATGTGAGTATAATACCTTGATATATCATCTATATTTCTCAATTGATATATGATGCACCACCCATTTTAGTTGCCTGTTAATCTAAACAATACAAGTTTTAATTTATCTTTTAAAATAAATGAATATAAAATTAAGCACTCATTGAAAATAAATAATCTAAAACTTTAACATAAAACTTTTAATTTTTTGCAATTTAGAAAAAAAGATTAAAATTTTGGTTGTTTTGCATAATGGACAAAAAGTATGAGATTGGGTCTATTGTAGTGAATTTTTCTTTTTGTGCACTTTGATCAGGATAAATTACCGGGTCAGATTGTCCGGGGACATGTTTGTTAGCCCCCTTTATTTGATAGGATAAAGCACCTTTTTCACTACCTTTTTAATATATAAGATCTGTGGGTAGAAAGAATATGTACATTTCAACTAGTAACTTTTGGACTAATGCATTTTGGTCCCACTATTGTGTATTCTCTCTCCAGTTTCTCTCTTGTTTTACATGTCTTCTCAGTCTCGATTAAGTTAAACTTCTACCGTAACACAAGCAGCGGGCTTTGATTTCAGAATGGCCTGCAAGGTCATCTTCAGGCCATTTTGTGATGTAGGCAAAAATGTTCTCACAATCTAGATCCTGATCATGTTGGTATTTCTCTGCCAACAAAGGTACCTACTGTAACACAAGCAGCAGGCTTTGATTTCAGAATGGTCTGCAAACTAACTTTCAGGCCATTTTGTGATGTATACAAAAATGCTTTCAGAATCTAGATCCTGATTACGCTGGTATTTCTTTGTGAACAGTGTTATGCAAAATTCCCACGTTTCTTTTAAGGTTTAGAGGTGAATCTTTTTAAGGGAAGTCCTTCAGCCTCATTTATTTTTGGTCCCTTGAGTACCATTGAGGAAGACTGCAAGAATGACCGACTGAAGTTTCAAGGGAGAGAAGAGAGTGGAGTAGCTGACTTGAAATAGAAAAAACCTGAGTGGAAGTGATAGAGTGATTCAATGTCATAACAACTTATAAAGTGTTTAGCTTCTAACAAAACTGGAGGAATGATCCATGTAGCTGACTCTAATTGGTTTAGGATGGGGGCACAGGTAAGTTTTTTTTTCTGCATGTGATTGTGGGCAAGTTAAGTTGAGCTGGAGTCGAGAACTGAGTTTCTTTCCTTGTAAAGGCTATAGGTTTACCTTAATTTGTTTTGGTAGAAACTACAGTTTATTGCTAAATGCAAATATTTTTTGATTGAAATATTTGGAAGTAATATGTTTGTTAAAAAATGGGTAAAAGAAGATTCCTTAAAGAGCCTCAACGATATATGCTCCTGTATCACCTGTTCCTCATTTCATCCCACGGAGCAGACATGACTATTTTCTAATGAATGATTTAAAATTCTTTAATGTGCTGGTCAAAACTGGTTTAATGTTCCATAATCTACTGTGGTTTTTGCTCCTCATGTGACCAAGCTTTATATTTTGCCATCTTCATCCTTGGTAGGAGAAATTTTTTGATGGTAACCCGTCGATTGATGTGATGACAAGGAAGCGAGACAAATTGCTTGGAGTGTCTGCAAATAATGATGGCAAGGGAACCAATCCTGCGTCCAGAAATCCACCATGGGTGCAGTGTTGCTTGAAATCCTATTACCTAGACAAAAATGACATTTGGGGAAGTAGGCAATATAGAATTTTCGGCACCAAGCTTGCAGATTAAGGAGTTGAACAGAGAGTCAGCTACTGGTTGATACGCTGGCATTTTTTTATTTATGTGTATTTAGGATTTTAACACTGTATTGAGCTATCTGTATTTGTAAATAGTTTGGTAACGGGATCATCACATACTCTGCTTAGGGCTTGTAGTGTTGGGTTGGAGCTACTCCGAGCCAGTGAAGTTTTATGTATGGTATAAAATTTCCTTGTAGTAGAGTGGTGTTATTATATTCATAGTTTTGTAAGGGAGGTTCAAAATCAATAGAAGGAGAATCATGCGCACACTGTAGAGAAAGCTTGCTGATGAAATAACAAAGAGAATGACCACAGCTTGTCCAGAGAAATGGGGAAACTAGTCAGCTTGATATTCATTTTGCAGCCAGGAGAAAAAAAGGACACTAAGATCAGTTTTGGCTATTCGTTGCACAACATTACCCCGAAACCCTTGCTCATCACAAGCAGAATTCTTGTATGAAACAATGTATCTGTTGTGTAAACGAATGTTGCACGTAGCACAACAAACATGCCTGTCTGCCTATTAAATATGGCGTCAGATAATCCTGTGTTGAATACAATGTTGCCTGAAACAAAGCATGTCTTTCCACATGCGAGACAGAGCATGTCTTATTTCTGCCTCTTCCGTGTCTCTGTATGGTACAATGTTTGCCTGAAACAAGGCATCTGTTTTGATAGAGATCTAAACCCCTGTACATAACATTGCAATGTGAATTTTGGCCTCTCCCCCAGATGACAACACAACTGCAATATGAACTTTAGCTTTCCACAGATGAGCACTAACAAAACCTTGCGTTTCTGAAGATCATGGCGAGCTGCCGACTAATTGAGTGCAGCAGGTGCATGATGGATATGTTGGCCTTGCATGCCAACCTCAACAGCAGCATTCCTTCGTTGCCGTTCACGAAAATAGAGAACCGTAAGCAGACAGACAAAAAGAGTAAGTATTGCTGCATTTCCTTCTTCCAGGATAATATTCTCCACCCATGCTTTGATTTTTGGATAGACTCCAGGCAATGAATCAATTACATGTACCTAATATAGAGACAAAGAATCCTTGGACCAGTTAGTCAAAGTATTATAACAGAATTCCAAAACTCAACCAAGCCCCATGCCCCCTCCACTCATGCTGGCTTGTTTGGGGGGGGGGGGGGGGGCCTTGGTAGAAAATAAACAGAGGAACAAAA
>Ga0325410_1010008_pt1 | contig 10058 bp, 10 predicted proteins | sample PopdelMetagenome_16_FD_206182 | JGI IMG/M metagenome (GOLD analysis project Ga0325410, IMG submission 206182) | Populus deltoides microbial communities from Bellville, Georgia, United States - Xylem-PdIQD-R3 | ecosystem: Host-associated > Plants > Phyllosphere > Stem > Wood/Secondary xylem...
TTAGGTTGTTACCTCAACTACATGCTAATCCAGACAACAAGGGGGACAGAGAGGGGGTCAGCACATGATTTTACCAGCAGTAGCATTTTAACTTGGCATAATTCGGCTGGACGTGGTATTGTACAAGGGACCATTGAATTATTATCACCCTCATTTTAGCTTTCTTTGAAGTTTGAATTACGCATACTGCAATGTTCCAAAATAATGGCCTCTGTCTTTTCTTCTCTGCTCTTTTTTTGGGTGTCTGGGGGTGTAATTTTGAATAATGTTCAAGAGATTTGAGTTCTGACATCTGTCTGTATCTATATCCAATTTCGTAATTAGGAAATAAAAAGACTTCGTAAAACAGAAGGAACAAGGCAAAGTACAATCCACTTTATTCAAACTAGACAGTGTTGACAAAATCAAGATAAGTACCCACTTATTGACACTAACATTAGCCTCTTAACTTTGAAAAACTCATGTATCTCTCTCTCCCCCCTTCTCTCTCTCCACGCCTATGAAGAAAAGTAGAAACCTGAGGAGCTCAATGCTCTCTTTTTAACAGCTCAACCCTTTCCGCAGTCTCCAAATCTTTCTAGTCTTGGTGGCCTCGTTTTGGTCTCTGCAAAGGCTTAAGAGAAAGGTCTCTGTGAGGGCTTAAGAGAAAGGTCATGGGTAACGGATACAACCACCATCTCCATCACCAAAACATTCACCCCCAACACAAGAGCACATTCTTGCCTATGTTATGTTCAAGACCAACCATCAAAGATGTGACTCTTCCAAAATGGGAAGACCGATCCATGTCCATCTCTAGTTCTGACCCTCTATCTCCAAAGATCGGTTGCATGGGGCAGGTCAAGAGAAACAACAAGATAGTTGGCTTCCCCACTTCTAACAAGTTCACAGTCACCACCAAGAACAACGTTAACGGTGCTAATGTCAAGTACTCCAGGCTCAAGAGGATCTTCTCTGGCAAGAATCTTACTAGCGTCACCGTCTCAATAGCAACTAGTACTGCTCATAGAAGAAGAAAAGTGATGATGAATGGTGCTAGTGGGGCCAAGATTGATGATACTAAAGAGAATTCTGTTTCAGTTAGCATAGAGAATATGGATCCTCCTTTGCCTGTAGTTAAGAGACTTCAACAACCAACAGAAGATGGAGAAGCGAACAGTCTTTGGAAGAGGAGATCTGGTGGGCTAGCATTGAAGAATTTGCAGCTGCAAGAGATTCAACTTAATAGAAGTAGTCTTGCACCAACCACTGTTTGATGAGCAACTCCAAGCAGCAGGGGGAGGTAATATAAAGCAAACGTAGAAATTAAATGTATATGGTTACTGTATTCTAAGTCCAATTTTGGTGTTATTAATTTCTTTATTGATCCGTGTTGTAAAACCAAACACAGTAAGGTGGTGCTGTTAAGGATGTATATGGATTTTCTATCTATCAATGGTTAGATCTATACCCTTCTCGCTGCATTCCTCTTTTTTTTTTTCTATAAAAAAAAATATTATGGTTCAGATCATGTCAGTTGATTTCCATGCCGGTGGTTAGGGCAGCTGGGTGTGAATTGTGGGTCATACACACAGACATGAGATTGTTCTATTAAAGCTTAGTTTGTAAAGTAAATCGAATCACAGCCCTGAAAAAATCACATAAAAGTCCTTTTAAAACATACGATGATTGTCATGGTGGGTAGAGGAAATGGAAACGTATATCAGTGTGGACGGAGGGAGCACGGAGCACGCGTAGCTATTAGGTAAGTCAACATTCAAATAGGGGAGGGGCGACTTGAAACAAATAGGACAAACACGTAGCTATATATTTGAACACCATTGCAGAAAAGTAGAAAGCAAGAAAAATGGGAAAGGTGAGGACAAACATCTTCGACAAGTATGTTACAAGGACATGTTAAATGGTAGAAAATTACTAGCAAGACTTCAAATATCAGTTCAGGCTTAGACAGGTCTAGACGGCAATCTTGGTAGCTCAGCAATCGTATCCAAGGTAATGGAGGAATTATCTCTCGCTACGTGTTCGAGTTCCTTGGAAGACAACAAACATCTCATCTCCTCCAATACCCCTGAAAGTGATAAATGCTGGTTTTGCTGTTGTCTTGTACTCCCTCGCCAGTTACTCTCCGGACAGGTGAACACAAATCACTACTTCTTGAACCAAATTTGGCGCGACCCTTGTTGGGTTGCTGTTATGTTCTCCAATCGCATTGGCTTCTTGTTTTTTTTTTTTTCAACAGAAATTTCATCTCAAAACCAAAACCGAGTCTTTTTCTTTTCTTTTCAGTAAGGCTTTTCTGTTGTTCCTGGTCGAACGAAACGACAGAGTTTAGCACTTGAAGAAAAGGTGCAGGCTCCAGACCAAATTCTCTCATCCAGGTGATTCTCAATAGCATCGAGCATCTATTTTAAGCATAAAATCTAGAGATTGTTTTCATTACAAGTCGTATACCAGATAACTAACTGGGTAGCGTAAAAGAAAAGGATTAATTCACTAGAAAGCTTAAGGCTCAGTGATCAACACATTCTCCTAAATTAATCTCCTAACATCTACATTTATACAGCTGAAGGTATGCGTCAAAACACATAGCAATCAATTGATAAGTTTCCAAACATCAACCTTGTTCTTTGTAAGGAGTCCAGATCAATTTGCTAACATCAACCTCAAGACCACCCCTTCCAGCAGCTTTTAGATGGCGATCCAGGACCTTTGGATCTGCACAAATCACATGCTGCCCTTTCCTGTACTGAATTAATTCTAGGCTCTGAAGGGTAGTCAAAATATCCTCTGCCTTTATTGCTGTCATGTCACTAAGCTCCTGTAGAGAGTTGAGAAATCAGTGAATATGACATGGCAACAGCTACATGACCCAAATTGCTGGGAAACTATGTAAACCAAAGAAGAAACTATTGGGTAAGACAGTCAATATAGAATTAACATGGCACCAGCTACGTGAGACCCAAATTGGTGGGAAAATATGTAAAACAAAGAAACTATTGGAGATGATTTACCATGACTCAGCATCAGGATTACATTTAAGGAATATTTCCTTTCCCGTTCCAATAAAACTTGCAAGTCAAATATATCAAGTAAGTACATTTTATGGTGCCTTTGCCAAAGCACAAAGGCCTTGCCCTAACATATAATCAAACTCAATCAGATATAACTTGGTTTCAAGGGCTGTCCGTGAACCAAATGCTGATAAACAGACAGGATATTTTCACCTGAATTCAACCAAATTAGCAATAGCTGAGGGCGTGTTTGGAAGTGTAGTAATGGTTGTTTTTCAAAGTGCTTTTCACTCATAAATGCATCAAAATAATATTTTTTTATTTTTTAAAAATTATTTTTGAAATAAGCACATCAAAATGATATGAAATCATTAAGAAAATGTTAATTTGAAGCAAATAAAAAAATAAAAGAATTTCAATTTTTTTCGAAAGCACTTTGAAATGCAAAAAAAAAAGAGGCTCTAAAGGTTGTCCAACACCCTGGCTAGTGGTTGTATGTGGCCACTTTTGGCCAATATTTTGCCATAATGAAGACAACGGAAAATGCCCCGTGGAAGCAACCAACAGCTGAAATTCTAGTATTTTATTTTTTATTTTTTTGTTCAAGGTGTGATACTGGCAACCAATCCTTACAATGCACCACCTTTTTTCACCATACTAGAGCCTCAACCGTGCGCGCGCACCTGTGCAATAACTGAGAAAGTCCAAGTCTATAGTACTATTGTCGAATATTGAACTCAACTATGAAAGGTAAGAATTGTCCCACAGCTATGGAAATAAACAAAATAGACAGTAACAAGCATGAATTTCTCAACACAACACAAATACATAGATGATGGAAGCAGTTAGACTGCATAAAGAAAATTGTCTTGATCTCTCGAGAAATTGCTTACCTTAATAGAAATATTTCCCTTGTGCCTTTTCAAGATATCTAAAAGAACTCGGGTCCAATATCCTCTATAGCTCAACAACCCCAGGTCTGAAAGGGGTCTTTCAGGTGTGCCAACTTTACCTTCTTTCTTGGAAAGTTCATATGCTGTACCATAAAAACACATCAATTAACTACATAAACAAATAACATTTAAAATAAATGGAACTGGTGTATCTGTGCATGATAAAATGCAACTGTTAAAAGCAAACAAGGATCTTAGAATTTGGAGCTAGCAACCGAGGTGGATGTTTGCTGGATTGTTCCATTATAGCTATTATGATCCAATTCAACCACTACTGGGTTTAACAATACAAACAGTCAGTAGCATAGGTGATAGCTACTCTCCTAAGCTGTTTTTCACATTACAGTGCCTTCCAAAGCAATTGTCCTACATCAATGATTCTTGATAAAAAAAATTCTGACTGAAGTTGGTTTACAGGATTTAAGTAATCTATATTGATTTCTGTATGCAATGCTAATTTCTGCCTACATCTTATCCCCCAAGAATAATAATCCCTTCACTCCACCCCAAACCCAATACACAAGGACAAAGAATCAAAATAGACACAGAGTCAAAGTTCTATTTCTATGGTAACACATGATATTGGAAGGCAGAGAGCTTACAGAAGGCAATTAAAAACTTCCCATAGCCTTTCCTTTGATAAGGAGGAAGAGTGAGGATGCATGCCAAATTATACGACTCCTCAGAATGCTTTTCCTGCATGATCATAAAATACAGTAAGCTACCTTACTAATTAAATTTCAGAAAATATCAGAACCAAGATTTCCAGGAATTCTATCTTTGAAAAATTACTTCACTGAATGATCAAATGTGATGAATGACAAGTGGATTTGTGAAAATGAATGATCATATGAATATCTTGTCCTTAAAGCAAAAGAAGCCGACACAGAAACGAAAACTGATGGTCCACCAAGATAAGTATTACTGATTTGTTCTGTCACTTTTGGTGTGCCTTAAAAGTCTTTGTGAAAGCATTTAGATGTAAGTTTTTGGTGCCGCATGCGTTATAGCATAAGCAATTGAAGGCAGAAGCATTACCTTGGAAAAATATCCAACCATGTGGCATCCTCGATCATCACATTCACACAAAATGTAAAATAGAAATAGGTCAACATCATAATAAAGGGTCTTGTGATCAAGAAACAACTTCGCCAAATAACAAAGATTCTGCCCATAAACCTTGTTCTTTTTGCCATCTATCTGAAAATAAAAAACAGTAGGAGAAAGGCCAAATCAACTACAAACTTCAGATCTGCAAAACTAGAAAACAATAAAAGTGTGTGATAGCAAAGATTGTGCAAAAAACAGGAGTGGGGGGAGAAACTAGGATAAAAAACTGGGTTACTACACTTTCATAACCAAAGTTGTTAACAGAATGCTTGAAGGTCAATCGGCCTTTTCTGTAACTTGGAAAAATTAAGATCAACTGGGTTGAGGAGAACATCATTAATGTCCTGTGACCAGTGTAGGTTACCGAAAAAATTGAAAAACACCTAACCAGGAAAATATAGAAGAAAGAAACCAGTTAAGAAAAATACTAGCAGTCCAGTCATGTGCTATTATGACATACCTCAAACATTGACAATGTGCCACTTCGATAAATTTCATCACCAGGAGGGTGCTTGAGATCACACTTCTTCTACATAAACCAAATTAAAAAATTAAAAAAGATGAATAAAAGTCTCAGAGCATCTTCCATAAGGACGCTGATTGGAGAAAGAAAATGACCACCAAGTATTCAAATAACTGAGTCAAACCATTTAAATAAAAATACTCTATTTCACATACTAATTCAAAATTTTGACATAAGCATAACTAGGCCATTCACACGAGAAAGACATAGTGAAGCTTTTTGTGAGCTGATAACTAGTCATAACAAATTGATTATAAAAAAGCAACAGCACGAAAATTGGCTTAATGAAAACCAATTTTGTTTGCCATCATGTCATAGAGATCAGTTGCAATAGGCTGATTAAAGGAATAGCAGGGGAAGAATCAGGAAAATAGCATCTACAAGCAGACATATCAAAGAAAGCTCAGTACTAGCAATATGAAACTACATTTGCAGCAGATATACCAAATTTCAGTACAATAAATCAACGCAGGTAGATGAATTGGAGGCACAGCTCACCATATGCCTTTGAAGCTGTTCTTTACGCTTCATGAAGTTGAGGCAAAATTCACAAAAGTAAAGCTTCAAACAATCATTGTATTCCGGTGGGAAAGGCGAGAAGTACCATGTCTCAATCTCATATCTTCCAAGCTCAATGGTGGCTATATTTTTTACTTTTGTGAATTCCTCATGCTCGCGTAAGCTGGCAGCATCAAGCTCCTCATGGCCCTATAAATTTGAGAATGATATCTTCAGATTATAAAATGCAAAGTTTCAATGTTGTTTGATGGACCTATATACTACAGAAGTTAATAAGAACTATGATACCATTTAACAGCCAGCAGTTTGCTCTGTGGCTTACTCCATCAATTAAATCGTGATATTTCACACAGAAAAAGCTATCATGGCCACCAGTTGAAGTGTGTGACACTCGGACATGTATTTATGTTAGAAATCATAAAATATATACACAAGGCCATATTTTAAAAGGTAAATTTAGGTAGCATCATATATGCTTAAGCTTCTTTCAAGAGTGACGCATCTCATTATTTGTCATGTAAATAAATTAAAGGCATGCTTCCGATGGTAAGTAACATTAAAAATAATACAAACAACCAAAAGACAAACAGTTCAGAAAGATTTAAACTGGTAAGATACCTCTACATGCGTCTCATCAATCTTCCGTTTCTGGTGGCGTGTCATTTTCAAGCTTGTTACCTAAAATCAATTGAAATAATTTCTCCAATCATTTCAACAGAAAAGAAAGAAAGAAAATACTGCAAGGCAGATTCTCCAGCAAAAGGGTCCAAGAGATGGACAACTTTCAAAGTCAATAGAAAAGAGAACATCAGCGATTAATAAAACTGTATAACAACAAAATAATTACCTTGTCCTCCACTTTTTCATCGACAACTGTCTCTACTGAATCAAGATCTAGTTGTTCAAGCTTCACCCATTCATCGAGCCTCCTATTGACTGACAATATATATATATATATATAAAAGACTAGAATAAATACAACTTCCAAATTCACTGAAGTATCCGGTTAATAATCATGTAGAAAATGATAAACAAGGCACTCCAAATAACTAATCTCCATGACAATATTTGCATAGATGGAATGCTGATCACATCTATTTACTGGTTGAACAGAGAAGAAAATGAAAATATATCTTGCTGCTACAGGAAATTGCATGCAAGTGCCTATGCCAGTCCCAGTGCTTAGGTTCATGTGTATACATGCCCCAACCTGTCACACATCTTAATTTTTACAGCATTGTTCTCTAATCCTGACCATCAATGTTATATAGTTCCAGTCTAAAGATGGAATCGTGAGACACTAGGTGAGAGCAATAGGACCTTGAACATGCACCTTGAAGAACTCTAGGTGTAAAAGCTAGAATCTTCCGCCTAGCATAGAATTTTGCAAGCAAAATCACACAACTCAGATCTGAATGGCATGGCATTTTCAGTCCAATTGGTGACAAAATAAGATGAATGATAGCTATCTTTTCACACACACACACACACACACACACACACCCATTCTTAACAGGGGTAATTCAGAAGTAAACTCCAAAGAATCAGTTCCTCTTTCAGAAACAACATTTTCCCTCAAATGCATGATCTGGCCACCAATAAAATGAAAGGGTCCATGCAATCATATAGCTTTACTAGTCATATCCCTCACCTCCAAAACTGAGATTCTTCAATGCCCTCTTTGCAAAATATATAAATTCAGCAACCTGACCAGTTTCTTACCCAATCATTTTCTTTCGTACCAGGATTTTCTCCAAGACATATTCTTCATAGCATTATAATAAGGCATCACAAGTTGATAAACCAAATTAATTGACATTCTAAATTTCATTTGCATAAATCACAATCATTATTAAAAAGCAGGATAAGCAATCAAAGGCCAGAAATGAATCCCACATCAATTAAACAAATACGTACATGCCTAACTTCAAAACCCTAACCCTAACCACTGAAAATCCGCGGTTAAAACTGACACTTACACTCTGTATAATGCACGTAGTACTCGTAATCAATGGACCCAACGGACTGCAACTTACGGCGCTCGATGACCTTAACCGGATGGTACTTGCTGTCTCTCCAACGGCACATAACGCGAGTACCTACCTCGAGCGGTAACATGCTCGCTTTCCTCTTCTTAATGGCTTCGGATTCAACCGGAAGCGTCATTTCGGTGGCGCGTGGAGGCATTCCGTTTTTATCGCCTTCGTACGTAGCGTAGGCGCCGGTTGCGGGAGGCAGAGTTCTGGAGCCGTTCTCGGGATTTTTTGGGGTGTCGATCGAACCCATTGCCGGTTTGTGATGAGATATTGAGCGGGCTTGTGAACACTTAACAAATATTAAAAAGTTCGAGAGACCTTATGTTGCCACCTGGGCCCATGGTTGTCTCCCTCTCTCTATTTTTTCAGATTACAAATATGCCCCTGAAACTTTTTTCTCTTTTTTCCCTTTTCAGTTCAACACCGTAGATTGAGTGAATGTGAATCCACTGTGGATTCACACAGTGTTTATCGTTGTTGCCATCTAATTCTCGCCTTTCTTTTTCGCACGAATCCAGGCTTTCTTATCGGTCTATAGGGCTTTCTAGCATATTTTGGTCAGCTAGGTCTGATGCATGTTCAGGTTGAGGAGAGACAAGGACTGAGCGCCGAGGTGCGATTGTCTGAGGTTGATGCATCTGTTTCGTTTGATTTTTTTTTCTGGCGGGGCTGGGATGGGATGGCTTGATTACGTCTGCCCTCTTGATGCGTGGTGGACCTTCTCTTCGTGAGTGAGTGAGTGGGGTGTGTAATCCATTGTTTTAAAACTATTCAACAATGTCCTAGGATTTTCCTTGTTCACTGGGGGTGTGGTGGTTGGTCTGTATGGACTAGATGTTAGGTTGCTTGAGGATGACTTGCTTGGTTTTTTTTATGTTCTCTCCGGCTCCTTTACCAATTCATGTTGGAATTGCTTTTTTCTATGCTTTTCATGTCATATCTTTGCTTAGCCTGTTTGGGATGCTAGTGTTCAGCTAAAATTGAGTGATGTTCATATCTTATTATTTTTATCTCTGCCTTGGAATTGGGTCGGCATTTTTTTTTATTTGAGAGGGTATGTAGGCTTTTTCTCATGGGTTTTGCTCTTATTAGACATTTTTAAGGCTTCAGACCTCTCTATTTCCTTGATGTGTTTCTGGACTGCGATTTTCTATACTTTGCCTGCAATTGCTTTTGCTGTTTGCATACTATGAATTTATTCTTATTTTTATAGTCTTCTCCTGTTTATTTTAGCCTTATTTTAGGTTGTTTGCTTTTTTATTTGTTTGGGAGCTTTTTTACACCTTGTTGTTTATTTTATTTTATTTTATTAACTTGGTTATCTCGGAGGTTTAGATTTTGGCTTTGGAGAGGATGCTTGCATGGGTTGATTGTTCCTGAGGTTCTCTTCTCCGTGCAGGCTTATTGGTTATACATGTATGTTTAACTGCTGTTTTTACTCCTTTTCTTCTCCCTTGCTATGGAACTGTACGGTGTAAGTCACTGTATTGTTGTTAATGTTAGTATTGCCTTGATGTTAATGCAATATTTAAATATAAATTTATTTCATGCATTAATATTTGACATAGTTACAAACATCAACATTCTATATATGAAATTAACCATCACCATCAGCTTCATACTTGCATTGTTAGCTTCCATGGGACGATCATTAACACATATAGGCCATCTCGTAGTTTAATTAATATGTTGTCACAAGACTTGTCATTGGATCTATAGAATAACTTGTTCTTGTTGGCTCTAAAACCCTGACAACGATATTTTCCCCACATTTCATATACTTTCAATTCTTAAACTCCAATCCACCTTTTATGTTATTATTGTTTTATATAAATGAATTTATGTTTTGAATTTGTGAATTTATGGAGATTTTTTAATAACAAGAATAAATGGTTGATAAGAAAAA
>Ga0325410_1010011_pt1 | contig 10056 bp, 3 predicted proteins | sample PopdelMetagenome_16_FD_206182 | JGI IMG/M metagenome (GOLD analysis project Ga0325410, IMG submission 206182) | Populus deltoides microbial communities from Bellville, Georgia, United States - Xylem-PdIQD-R3 | ecosystem: Host-associated > Plants > Phyllosphere > Stem > Wood/Secondary xylem...
GTTCTACCCAACATATCAGGACATTCTTCTCTATCCTAGCACTGTGAAAGTTGCAATGCATGTGTTACTTTTTTTCTGCTATGCCTAGGCTAAAACTGTAAAGCACTATCTTTATCAGACATATATATTGAATTAAAATTCCCTCCTCCTTGAACACTTGTCATTGAGCTGTGTCATCGATAATCTATCAAATGTGTTGTTTAGAGTGGTAATAACATATGGTGTTTATTTGTATCTTTTGAGTTTTCTCATTAATATTTATATGTGAAGGATAGCCTCCATATTCAATTTCCTGAGTCAGACCTTAATTGGTTTAGAATCTGATGCTTCCACACCTTAATATGTGCCCATTCTGTTTTCTAAGGCTTCATAATATAAAATTCAATACTTAATGGTTTTACAACTTTGGCTATCTCATATTTTTTTTTCTATAGATAGGAATTCATAGTGATCCTTTTCTGTCCATCTAAGAGTAAGTGATCCCTATCTATTCATCGGTTTTTTTCTTTGTCTGCAATGTTTTACAGCTAAAGTAATTCCCACTTCACCTCCCTTCAGGAATTTCAAACTTTTATTTATATTGCTGCTAGACTTGTATCAAAAAATGTTGAAAAAATTTCTTTCTCCTCTTCTTCATGTATTTAGCCTTTTTCAAACCTCTTCTATGAATTTTAACTCTACAATCTAGAATCTTTAGTTTCCTCATAGTTTCTTTCTTAGGCAGCTTACCTTTTTTGATACGCATATTCATGTTGACATCTGGATACCATTCCCTTTTATCCAAGTTTGTTTTCTGCATATCTTCATTCTACTATTAGAATTTCTTTAAAGGTTAGTTTTCTAGAAATTTTATCACCAACTGTTTTATGCATCTTGCCATTTTCACTCATATGATGCCTTCAGTAGATATTGTCTAAAAGCTGGTTGCTTCTCTCTTCTCAGTGCTGCTGCCTGGTTCTTGTTTTTTTTATTCATTTGTAATTTCTCCATCTTATCTGTTCTATAATGTTCACACCCAATTGACTGATTTGTGTTGAGGGATTTGCCCCTTCCTTGGTATGACATCATAATTATTGCATAAGTTCCTTTAATCTCTTTCTTGTGAGAAGCAGTTTATTTTACTTTTGTTTCATTCATTTTAAAAGATAATCAAATGGATTATGTTTTCATGGGATGGAATGTTAACAGTACTGAGTCATAAGTGAAAGAAAGCTCTAACTTCTCAATTAGCCCCCCTCCTCATTTTCATGTACTGTTTCAAAACCACTTGTTATTGCTTTCCACATTTTTATCGAAAGTTCTCCAATAAACATCTTTTCCTCACAAGTTATCCCTTAATTGGTTGCTGTATACCTGTATCCATGCCCTCTTTTTAGATTCTGTCCAATGTTGTGGTCCTGAGCAACCTTTCCATGACTGTTCTTGAGGGTTGCACAACATAATTGAATTTTTTATTGAACATAATTCCATTTTGATGATTTCTCTACTTGTAATTCTTTTCCATAGTTTCTTCAGTCTTCATGACAATCCTGGTGGCCTGCATCCATGAATAGGATTTGCAGGGGAGTTCTATCTTGTTGATATAATTATTATGTCTGATACTGCTATGATGACTACACTGCTATAATGACCACTTACTGAATTGACCTGATATTACCATTTAAGAAGTTCCTGTGTGGTTATTCTCCTTTGATGGATCATAAACGATGAGTCAAAGGTAGCAACAAAGTACATGGCGGTCAAAATGTGGATGATAAAGATAATGCTGAATGGTGTAAAAGGTTTTCTAGTGGGTCCACATAATGGATTTACAAATTTGTTATAGTTCTTAAATCTCATTTTGGAGTCTTTCATTATATCTTCACTTTTTTATTTACTATCATGCAGCTACTGAATGAAGCATAGACATTCTGTTAGAGAATTTTGTTAGTTGTGTGGAAAGGTTTGCTGCACCATGTTTTAGTTTCTTTTGGGGGGTTTGGATTTCTTTCATATTGTGACATTTTCTGTCGTCTCATTTGCTGGTGTTGGTTCAGAGGAAAAGCAAAGAGCTTGCTCACACTTCAGGAGAGCAGGTGGAGACTGTTAGCAATCTTGGGAATAAAGTTATTTCAGGGTCTAAAGGAAGTGGTGCAATGACACTCCAAGCATCGGCGACAAACAGCACATCTGTTGTTTACATGGATGAATTTGATCCTACAGTAGCAAGGCTAAATATTGTAGGCTCTATTGATATATATATATATATATATATATATATATTTGTGGTTGAACTATGGATTGCTATTGACTTTTCTTTGCAATCTTGAGTGATATGTTAATTTGTCTCTTATAGGCGATTATTTGGTATCATCTTCACGAATATTCAAAGGCATTATCAGTTCTAGAACCTTTGTATCACAATATTGAACCTATAGAGGAGGTATATTTTTGTTAAGCTATAATTATTTCTCTCCCTTTGTTGTTTCCTTGTGTTCTGATACTTTACTTTATATGTGCAGAGAACTGCTCTTCATGTTTGCCTTCTGTTGCTAGATGTTGCTCTTGCCTGCCAGGATGCATCTAAATCTGCTGTACGTGCTGACTAAATTAGTGCTTAAATATGTTCATTAATGTATTGCAATACCCATCATAGTTGCTTCATAGATGACATTGTGGTCTTAATATCATGTTTTTTTGCTTCAATTTCTCAATCTTGGTGATTGTATGTTGAGAACAGAATGCTGCTGCATGTTGGTAGAGATTCTCAATTAAAGAACTGTATATGCAATAGTAACAATATGGACTGGACATATTGAAATATTGATATATAAGCAGTTCTTAAAAATAAATCACAAAGGAGTGTCATTCCACCAGCCAAATGTTGAGAGAGTAGACCACAAATGTTCTTAGAGAAAAAGAAAAGAAAAGAAAAAATCACAATTCTAGCTACTGAAATTTGTCTAAAGAAATTCAAACAAGGAAAGAAATTAACAGAGAAAAAGCCATCCATGTCTTGAATAGTTGCTTAACCTCTGCCTTGGAAGTTCTACCTCTTCAAAAGTGTACATGCCTTGCACACGAATACTCCTTGTCAAACACCACCACTCTCCATGTTCTATTTCTGCTTACTGAAGCTTCCTTTTGATGTGAGCTTGAGCACATTATCAACATGACTACATTTTGAAATGCTGCATGTTTGGTTTCAAAAAATAAATTAGATCTAAGACTCCCTACTTTGGTGTTTATATGAACTGATCCAATGTACTAGGTTTTGACAATCTTTAAAAAGAGAAAACAGTAAATTAATTTCCCTGTGGCTGCACTTTTTACTTCATCCATTGGCGACAATTACATTCTATGCATTGTATAACTCCTTGAAGTAAACTTGAAATCCTCAGAAGCACATACTAGTCACTGCTGGTTATCTGAACCTCTCAGTATTAGCTACCTTGATTCTTTGCTTCTGACAGTTTGTGCAAATTTCTAAATGATATCTTTTTCTTTATATTAAAAGAATCTTTTTCATACCAACTCAATTTTTCACCCTCAATTTGAACCATTTTGTACCAATCTTTAACTTATGGTATTAGGAAATAAGTTTTTGGGCACTTCTTTTGGAGTTCCTCTGATATGTTAAAAGAAATGCCAACGAGCAAAGTGACAACTATGAGAGAGACCTATTTAGCCAAGAAACACAAGCGGGGTTAGACTTAAATATGCATTAAGTTTCTTTTCTATCAAAGTCTAACCCCACTTGTGTGTCTTCTAAACTCCTAACCTCAGGCCTCAAACCTCAGCATTGGCTAAATAGGTCTCTCTCTTAATAGGCTTCAAATAAAATCAGTTTCAATGGTTGGGCTATACAACCAGGAAGGTACTTCCCCTTTCCTTGAGCCCTCCCATCCTTGGCGTGGTAGGAGTTCAATAACTAAGTTAGCTTGTGCCCTCTTCAAAATCTTTCTTTGAGGCTGCGGGAGGAGGCTCAATAGCCTATAATATAGTAAAGAATGTGATCTCGCTCAAACTGGTGAAAGGATCTTATAAAGACCCCAAATAAAGAAAAGAGCTGTGTGGTGAATGATGTCAATGAAAGAAATGAAGGATGATGGTATATTATAATTTGGTTTTCATCAATCATAATCTTGAATTGCAGTTGTTTAGGTAAAGCATTCTTTAATTTTCTTTCATAGGTGACTCTGTTTGAATATGATGATTAAGTTAAGCCCCTCAGCATGGGCCCATTATTTCTGCTACATTCTGGTGCCATGTTTTTCACTCAAGATGATCTTAAATTTTCTTGTACTTGTGATTGAAAACCCTAAACCTTGCATTATATTGTAATTTGTAATGGAGTCTTTGTTTTATTGTGTTTTCTATAGTAATTTCAGTGGAGACTATTGGAAGCCATGCATTACAATTGCAATCCAGTATGTGGCTTTTCTGCCTTCACAACAAAAATGGCCTTTGTTGTTTGTTTGTACTGCAATGTGTTGTTTGAGTTATTGGCAGTTGAAAAGCTCTTAAACTAGGCATTCTTTATTGACTTGTAACTTCTTCACCATTTTCAGGATGTTTTATTATATCTAGAAAAAGCTTTTGGCTTTGGTTGTGTGGGTCAAAGTGAGAATGGGAACACAGCACAGCAACAATCTGCAAGTCTTGTTGCAAAATCTTTGTCTGTTCCTAGCAGTTCATCAGGGATGGATGCTAATTCAGATTTAGCTTCTAGTGAGAATGCTTTGGAAAAGTCTTTATCGAGAACTCTATCTTTATCAGATGAGACACTTGAGTATGAATCGATGTTCTCACTAGACATAAGTGGGCAAGATTTAGCAAGGCCTGCGGGTCTTTCATTTTCAACTGATCTTTCAAGGACCCCGATTGATAGGTCCTTTTCTCCTTCCGAAATGAAGCTTAAGTTGCATCTTTACAAGGTTCAATTTCTACTTCTCACCAGGAATTTGAAACAAGCAAAGCGCGAAGTCAAGCTTGCTATCAACATTGCACGTGTAAGGGACTCGCCCATGGCTCTCCTCTTGAAATCTCAGCTTGAATATGCTCGTAGTAACCACCGTAAGGCCATCAAGTTGTTAATGGCAGCAAGTAATCGGACAGAGATGGGGATTTCTAGCATGTTCAACAACCTTGGGTGCATCTACTATCAGCTTGGGAAATACCATACAGCATCTGTGCTCTTTTCCAAGGCACTGAGTAGTAGTTCATCTCTTCAGAAGGACAAGCCGTGGAAGTTGCTAACTTTCTTACAGGACAAATCTCTCCTCATTGTATATAATTGTGGAGTGCAGCACTTGGCTTGTGGGAAACCCTTACTGGCTGCTCGCTGTTTTGAAAAGGCAAGTTTAGTTTTCTACAACCGGCCTTTATTGTGGCTCCGACTTGCTGAATGCTGTCTGGTGGCTTTGGAGAGGGGTCTTCTAAAAGCTAGTCGAGTTCTATCGGACAAGTCAGATGTTACAGTTCATGTTTTTGGAAAGGGAAAGTGGAGGCATCTTGCAATTGAAAATGGGATTTCAAGAAACGGGTATGTGGATTCTGTTGAAAAGGAAGATACGTTTTTGGGTAGTGGCGGCCAACTGAAGCTCTCTGTTCCCCTTGCTCGGCAGTGTCTTCTCAATGCTCTGCATTTGCTGGATTACTCTGGATTAAATCATTTGAAGCCTGGCTTGCCTTCTAATTTATCCTTGGATGAAAATGAAATGAACGAAGCAGGATCTATGAAGAGTTCAAACCACAAGAATTTAACTGGCTCTGATTCCAAAACATCAACTGGAGGCCTGGGTCAGGTTAATGCAAATGGGGATGCAAAAGAACAGAAGGGTGGGACAAGTCAGGAGATCATGCAGAACTCGATCTCTTTCCATGAAGATATTCGCAGGAGAGAAAATCAGTTGCTCAAGCAAGCACTTCTCGCTAACTTGGCATACGTAGAGTTGGAATTGGAAAATCCTGAGAAGGCCTTGTCAACTGCAAGGTCTCTTTTGGAACTTCCAGTATGTTCGAGAATTTATATTTTTCTGGGTCATTTGTATGCAGCTGAGGCCCTCTGCATGCTGAACAAGCCCAAGGAAGCTGCTGAGCATTTGTCAATTTATTTGTCTGGAGGAAATAATGTGGAGTTGCCTTTTAGCCAGGAAGACTTCGAGCAATGGAGAGTGGAAAAAGCTTTTGATTATGAAGAGATGAATGGAGGATCAGTTGCTACGAAGAATTCTTCCCCTGAAGAAACACAAGGTATTGTGTTCCTCAATCCAGAAGAGGCACGTGGAACCCTTTACACAAATTTTGCAGTCCTGTGTGCAGCACAGGGTGATCTTGAGCGGGCCCACCATTTTGTGACACAAGCATTATCCCTTGTGCCTAATCATCCACAAGCCACCCTGACGGCAGTTTATGTTGATCTTATGCTCTGTAACTCACAAGCAGCGATCGGCAAGTTAAAACAATGTAGCCGAGTGAGATTCGTCCCGAGCGGTGTACAATTGAGTAAGTGTTGACGGCTGTAACATTGGCTTTTTTTCTTCTTGTCTGGCCCACTTCGCAGTTCTAGTTAGCAGGTAGATGAGCAATCCTTTAATAGGATCTGTAACATATATATAGTTCGATTCAGAGAATAAGTTTTCTGTTCATTTTTTGATATCTAGGGTTCATTAATTGGTGCGGCCGAGTGTTTTGGGTAGAGTCGGGTGCCCACCTTTAAAATTTATGTTGTGCTCTTCAAGACCAAAAACAGAAAAAAGGAATTATTCATCAATTTCTTTCAGATTTCCATGATGTTTGTCATTCAAGCAATGCGATATGGTTTTTGATTGCTATCTGTTGTTCGTGTAATTGCTGCATGGTATATTAGGGTGGAAAATAAAGGGTTAAATATTTTTGAAAAAAATTGAAAATTTTTTTTATTTTAAATTAATATTTTTTAGTGGTTTTAGATTATTTTGATGCGCTGTTGTTAAAAATAATTTTTTAAAAATAAAAAAATATATTATTTTGATATATTTTTTAATAAAAAATATGTTTTTAAAAAAACCGTATTTATATTTTCAAACACGCTTGAAATTAACTGTCATTTTAAGAGTAATGATTAATTATATATTAAGGGCATGTTTGATATTATAATATTATAACAGTAATTGTTTTTTGTATATAGAAATGTATTGAAATAATATTTTTTTTATTTTTAAAATTTATTTTTAATATTAACATATTAAAAATATCAAAATAATATGAAATCATAAAAAAATAATTTGAAAAAAAAATCAAAATTTTTTAAATACAGTATTATAAACTACCATGTTAAGAAACAAGTTTTAAACAATGTTTTTAAAAAATTAATTTTTTTTGTTTAAATTTTTTTAATGTTTTTTAAAATCATTTTAATGTATAAATATTAAAAATAATTAATAAAAATTAATAAAAAATATTATTTTGATTAATATCAAATCAGCTTCAATGTTACAGGTGCTATGGTATAGTTGGTGCTTTACCATTTTCCATTGTGCCCCAATTTGGTTCTCTGCTCTTCTATGCCACAAACAAGGGGTATGTATAATAAACCTCGAATTATCTCATGTTACCACAATTTGATTGATTGATAAAAATGTAAAATTAGGTTAAGCTGTCACTGGGTTCGATCGATTCCGTCGAAGCTCCACACCGTAAACAAAAAGAACATGTAGCGTTGATTTATTCTGTGAATCGATCAAATCTAGTAGAAAATAATGGAGGGAGTCATATTTATTGGATAAAACTAGATTTGTTGTCCGCCGAAAAGTTTTTTTTTACATTCAAAAAATATTAGGGCAAAATAATTTATTATTCAAGTTATTCGTTGAATTAATAATTTAAATAATATAAATTAAAAAAATATAATACAATAAAAGATAAGAAGAATTATACCTTAGTCTATCCAAATTATCAGCGAAACTATAAAAAAAATTTAAAAAAACTATACAAAAACCCTGGTAAACAAAATGAGCTTATAAACTCATAATCATGGACATAAGATTGAAATAATTTCATTAAAAAAAAGAAAAAAAAGCTTACAAGATGAAATTGAAATAAATCGATTAAAAAATAAACAAAAAAAATGAACCTGAATTAATTTTTAAAACCAGTGATTGTAGTTATGAATTCAGAGCTAACCTCATAAAAGACAAATTACAAAAAATAACAAAGCAAAACTAAAAAATAAAAAATAAAAAATAAAAAAACACTAGCTTAAAAAAGGGAGGAAAAGAAAAGGTTGTTGATGCCAAACTCAAGAAGCGTTTTGGGCACATGCCACCCTCTCGTATCGGGAGCGCTAAGACCTTTCAAATACTGCAATGGAAGGCGATATTTGGTAGCTAGATGGCCCTGCACGCACCGCTTGGATGACTCAGGGGCCGTCCACTCCCTAGTATGGACTATGCAAGCGCCAACCAAGTTTGTCAATTCCGTTTCGGTTGGTGTTTCAGTTTTTCAATTGAAATGATATGTTTCAAAACATTTCGATGTGCCGTTTCGAAGTTGTACTATATATATTCAAAATATTAATTCAACAAACATAATTTCAACTCTAATCCAAAGATAAACTAATTTGAAATTATACAATTTAAATTTCAAATACAAGTAAAAAAGTTGGAGCTGAATCGATATGACCCAATCGACTAAATGAGCCCAAAGACAACTTGGGCGACTGATAAATATATAGTTTGATTAAAAAAAATAAATTCAAGATGACATATTTTTTTAAAAAATAATATTAGACGAAAATATATGGGATTAACCCAGATCAACCTGGCTTAACCTTTCAAATTCATGACTTGTTCCTCATTAACCTTTCAAATATATTAGACGAAAATTATATCAGACAAAAATTATTTGTAATATTTATTTTTCATTATTTTAATGATCTTGAAAAAAATAAAACATTAATAAGTTATTTTCCAGCTTATTTTTCATGACATAACCAAACACTAGAAAATATTTTCCAATTTATTTTTTATTACACTACCAAACATAAAAAAATAATTTATTTTTTTAAAATTTATTTAAATAAAAACTATTATCCAGCAAATAAACGAGAATTTAACTTTACTCCCTTTTCTTTCCTGTACTTACAAGTCACCCATGAGAGATTGCTAAACAATCCAGATACATTACCTTTTCACTCATATGAAAGTAACCCATATTAATAACTAACAAGTAACTTTACCTTCTTCTTCTTGTTTTTTTTTTTTTTAAAGATAACCCTCTAATCATAAGCCAACTCTCATCAATTGGGTCTCCATTCTATTAAAAAAAAACTTCAATTGAGTGCTTCCATCTAAAATCACCATTTTTTTTTAATAAAAAAGCTGGTTTTCTTAAAAAACCAGTGTCATTAATTGCTTAACACAAGCAATTCGGATGGAAGACATTAACAGATCATTTAGATGGAGAGAGCTAACTGAGAAGAAAAGATATATTCGGAACCCAATTGAAAAAATAAAAAATAAAATTGGGGATCCAAGGTGTATAGGTTAGAAACTTAAATGAGGTCACGAAATTTAAATTTGTAGTTTCTTTTATTGTTTAACTTAAATTTAATAATTTAACTAAATTACAATTTTACTAATGTAGACATTCTAGACTCATTCATGAATTATATAACTTCGAAAAATTAACCAGGTAATTTCTCTTGATTCCTTGATTTTTAACTAAAATTGAAGTCCTACTATCTTTCTTTCTTGATTTTTTGAGTTAACCTTAAAATTAATATATAGAAAATTTTATTATATGTATTAAGTTAACGCGACAGCTGTGGCTTGCTTTTAAGACTGTTAAAAAATTGATTTAATTTTGATTAATGTATTGACTTGAAAATATTCCTTATCCTTGTCATAAAAAAAAAACCTAAATCATATAATTGTGAGATATGTTGATTTCAAGTCTGTCATTCAACGTTAAGACTAACACTGTCATGGATATCTCCACACCTTTCTCCATCGTAAAGTTAGGTTGCTTACTGTGAGAGGAAATTAATAGACTCAAAGTCTGTATCATTGACATATGCTATGACAAATCCCATTT
>Ga0325410_1010013_pt1 | contig 10055 bp, 8 predicted proteins | sample PopdelMetagenome_16_FD_206182 | JGI IMG/M metagenome (GOLD analysis project Ga0325410, IMG submission 206182) | Populus deltoides microbial communities from Bellville, Georgia, United States - Xylem-PdIQD-R3 | ecosystem: Host-associated > Plants > Phyllosphere > Stem > Wood/Secondary xylem...
TCATAAAAAAACATTCATAAAAAAATACAAACACACACATTCACTTTTACTCTATTTTACACATTCAACCATGTTCCAAAATAACAAAATTCAAAATAAATCAAATACAATTCAAAAAAATTACAAAATAAACCCTAAAAAATCCAAAGCCTTCTGAAATATGCAGGAACAGTGCTTAAGAACCCCTTGAACGAAGGGAACAGTGTTCGAGCATTTGCTCCACGCGCCACCACCACTGGCGGCGTGTGGATTCACGTGCTGCCGTGAGGAAGAACCGGGAAACAATGGGATCTGGAATGGCTTACTCCCTTCTTCCTTTCCTTGCTGGCGGTGACCTCCAAACTTTCTGGTTCTTTCTGCTTTTTTCATATCTATTCTCTTCCTTTTTTTTAGATCTGTACTGTAGATTTTTTTTGTCTTCTTCTCCTTTGTTCCAAGTAGCTGGCAGTTGTGGAGGGAACTGTCGGTGGTGGTCACTGCGTTGAGGGTCTTCACTCCTGTTAGTGGCAGCGGTGGTTGGCCTTGCTGCTGTCATCCATGGGGCTCTCGTTGTTGTCGTCTGTCAAGCTTGCTTCGTTGTGGAGAAGAGAGTGTTGCCCAGGCGCTGCCATGTGTGGGCTGCTGGATCTCCAATGAGGACGGCGCTGCTGTGGCTGATAATCAAGGGGGCCGGTGGAGACGGGGGAACAACTATGTGGTGTGCTGGGAGGCTAAGAGAGGTGTAGATCTGTTGGCTGAGATGGGTGGGGAAAGCTTTGGCTGATGAGAGTCGAGACTGAGAGTCGCTGGTTTTGTTTACAAAGGGAGGGGGTCGGCCGGCCTCAATAAGGAAAGAGAGGAAATTGTGGGTATGTGGGGTGTTTGGCTTTGTTTCTCTGGTTTTGGCCAAAAGAGAGGGAGACCGCCGGCTAGTTTCGGTAAAGATGGGTTTAAGGTTTTTTATCTTTAGGGTTTTTTGCGTTCGGCTCCCTTTTTTGGAAAATTGCCTCCCCCTCTTGTGTGTGTTGTAACCTCTATTTATAGGCAAAGTGGCTTGGTCTCCAAAACACATTGGTCCCTCAACTTCTTTATTTTTTGTAAGTTTTGATTTTTCTTATTTTTTTGAAAACGAGCAATATCAATGTTGAGTCAACGAGGAAAATCAATAATTTTAAAAATGACGCGTGAAAACTCGAACGCATTCGAAAGACCTTTGAAAATTTAAATTCTGTTGAGACGAGGCTCAAAATGCTAAAAATGATGCAAATATATTAAAAATATAATTGTTTTTTTGGATTTTTGTTGTTTTTCGCTATTTTTTGAATTTTTTCAAAATTTTATCAAAAAGGTGGGTCCAAAATTGGGTAACAACATATGCCCCCTCTTTATAGTGCTTACGAAGCAGAACTTGTCTTTCTGTCTTCCTAACTTACTAGATGATCCACTCTTCTAAAGACATCTTATCTTTTCTTTTTTCTACTTTTTTTCTTTCTTTCTCTCTTTTTTCTCTCATCTTTTTTTTTTAGAATTTTCTAATGGTAGGGTTCCTCTCATTTTTCTTCTAATGCTAAGTTAATATTGATGGCTCGGTCAACATGAGATCCCGTCTGGCGACTTCCTTTAACCAAATCAAAAATCTATGTTGCGGTTGGGTTAACCTGAGATCCCATCTGGCGATCCCCTTTAACCAGAACCAAAGTCTATGTGGTTGGGCTAACCTAAGATCCCTTCTGACGATCCCCTTTAACCAGAACTAAAATCTGCATGGTTGGGCTAACCTGAGATCCCTTTTGGCGATCCCCTTTAATCAGAACCAAAATCTTGTATGTGGTTGGGCTAACTTGGGATCCCATTTGGCAATCCCCTTTAACTAGAACCAAAGTTTGTGTGTGGTTAGGCTAACCTGAGATCCCATCTAGCGATCCCCTTTAACCAGAACCTCCCCTTTAACCAAAACCAAAGTCTGTGTGTGGTTAAACTAACCTAAGATCCCATCTGGCGATCCCCTTTAACTAGAACCAAAGTCTGTGTGGTTGAACTAACCTGAGATACCTTTTGGCGATCCCTTTTAACCAGAACCAAAGTCTATGTGGTTGGGTTAACCTGAGATCCATTCAAACAATCCACTTTAAGCAGAACCAAAATCCTATGTGTGGTTGGGCTAACTTGAGATCCCATCTGGCGATCCCCTTTAACCTAAACCAAAGTCTGCGTGGTTGGGCTAACCTGAGATCCCTTCTTGCGATCCCCTTTAACCAGAACTAAAATCCTATGTGTGGTTGGGCTAACCTGAGATCCCATCCGGCGATCCCTTTTAACCAGAACCAAAGTTTGTGTGGTTGGGCTAACCTGAGATCCCTTCTGGCGATCCCCTTTAATCAGAACCAAAATCATGTGTATGGTTAGGCTAACCTGAGATCCCATCTAGCGATCCCCTTTAACCAGAACCAAAGTCTATATGTAGTTGGGCTAACCTGAGATCCCGTTTGGCGATCCCTTTTAACCAAAACCAAAGTTTGTGTATGTGTAGCTTGGTCAACCTAAAATCCCATCTAGCAACTCTCTTTAACCAAAGCTCAAATCTGTGTGGTCTTCTTGATAGCAGGGTTGACATGAAGACTCTTCTTGATGACAAGGTTGATCTTCTCATTTCCTTGAGATATTCCTAATGGTAGGGTTCATCATATCTCTTTCCCGTTCCAGGGTCAAAACTGTGATTTCTTTGTTATCATCAACTCAATGACTCTTTCTTTATCCATAATATTGCTAGACCTCATTGCAGATTTTCCTGTAACAAATAAAAAATATGTGCAATGTTTTGAGGTTAAATGACATGCATACATCCTTACCTGGTTTGAAATGTAGGTCGCCCCTCTTTGATGCTTCATCGTCATAAGGTGCCTTTGTTTGCATTCCAAAGCCTTCTTTGTCCTTCTGATTTTATGGCTCATTTATGTGCCAACCTTCCACTCCTGTAAGTGCCATGCCTATCCTGGGCTGTTTGTGATGATTACTGCTCTCGTTGTTTATCAAACATGAACATGCCTTCAAGTGTGGTGTTGTTTGATTCATCATGAATGAGCTTAACCAATCATTCATCTTCTGGATTCTTCTGAGAATTGTTCTCTCATTGATTGTGCGCATCGTGCTAACACTCATCAAAAGGTTTTCTATTATCGACCTCATCCTAGATTCTCAATCATCCACGGACTTGCCTCTAGTTGAAATAATACTTTTCAAGTATATGTTATCATCAGCCTTCTTGGACACTATCCAGTCATCCAGACATGCATCTCATAGCTTGTAGTAAAAGACTCATGGTTGTATGCTCAGTGTTCTTCTCAATGGATTCCTCCCAGCTTGTCAAATCAAATCATGAAAAGAAATGCATTGACACTATCAATAATGTTCATCACCCATATTCATGTGGTGAAGTGTGCCTTTGGGTTTCAAAACAGATGGTCGCACAATCAGTCTTAGTGGTATGCATCTTTCCGACATTCATTCAAATGCAACTGCAAGATAACATCTGTTGGCAATTATAGCCATGTTTTAGAGGTTAAACCTAGATGAAGATGTCATTCATGTGCAGCACCACTTTTAATTGTTGTTGAGTTCAATATATCATGAACTGTTTTTGCCCTCAATTGATCTGAGTATGCTCATTTACTAATTCATCATGCGATCCTCTTTCTTTGCCCCCAGCTGATCTGAATACTTTTTATTTTCCTTCACAGGGTCCATTGTATTGCCCCTACGTGGTCAACTTTTCAAGGAGTGTCGAGAAGTGTTGATGTCATTTATGTCAAGGGTTTTGCAAATTCGATCGATGTTCTTCTTGTTTGACAATCTTTCTTGTTCGGGAATCAACTCTCATATTTCAAAGGTCATGACTATTCAAGTCTAATTGTTGAAATGAAATCAAAGAGATGTCAATTTTTGAAAGTATTTTGAAAATCAAGCTTCTTCGGTCAAAGATCCAACACACACTATTCAATGTAGTCCTTTGATTGTCTTGTATTTTGAAAACAGAAATTGATCCGGTGTAAGATTAGAAAAAGCTTTTTCTATGGTTCTTTGTGTCAATTTTAATCTTTGATCTTGGGTGTATCATTTGATGGCATGTTATGAGATTACCTTCTGTGAATTTCAAGAAAAACAAGGTACTCAAGTCAAAACTCGAGGTTTTATCAAGAAATGGTTGCTTTCCTTTTTAGCACCAGTTTTATCAACATGCATAATAAGAAGTAGCTTAATTCATGAAGTCATAACTCTTATGAAAAAGCTCTTCAAGTTTTGAGAGCGTTATCTATTAGTTCAAATTGCTTACTTGATCAAAAAGGGCTTTTAAAAACACATAATGCAGACTATGGTTCATGGCTATGAAATAAAGGAATTTTACAAGCTTAAAAGGTGTTTGAAGGTTGCAAAGACCTAGGACCAACATCATTTATTCATCAATTCTCTTTCTCTTGATAACATTATAGAGGAAATGACATGTAACCCTCAGAATTCTCTTAATATAGGTCATAATGCAGACCCAACTTTTTCTTTGATGAATAATCAGTCTAATCATTTAAAGACATTAGAGGCTTTATCATGGACACTAAAAGTCACGTTTGTAGATCAGTATTTTTTCTAGTATTGACTTTTGGCGTTTGTTGTGTCTTTCTTTGATTGAAACTTCTTTTGCTCTTCCTAGACTTGATAGGCATTAACCTTCCTTTATTTTTGACTTGCATTTAAGTGTAGGCAATTTCCACTCTTTTTATTTTCATAGCTTAATGTTTTCTCACATGCCCCCAATCTATGGTTTCTTTCTTTTAGCTCTCTCTCTCAAACGTTAGACTTTTATTATTAGCCTTCTCCATTGATTCTAACATTGTCTTCATATTTTCAACCAAACATCCTCATTTTCTCCTAGTATGGGGTGTGATCCTAGTCAGGGTTTCTTTTTTTGAAAGAAAATATTCTACCAGGCTCAAAATGGGATTGTAAAGGATATATTTCAAGAAAGCGAGGGGATATCAAAGATGGCTTTTTCTCATTTCAAGCAAAATCTGTTAGAACTAATAAATTTTGACCTCGTCTAGTGTAATGATTTGGACTTGCAAGAATCTTGATTTGCGAGTCCATAACTACCGAATCCACTATATGTCATTATGCATATTGCTAAAACTTAGCTACATGGTGGGTGATTCAGTTTCATATATGAGCTCAAAATTTGTTTGGTCACCCCATATCATTTTAACAAACATCGAGTCATTTTTGCAATTCAAATACTTTTAAACTTTCAGGATTGTAGCCTTAATCACGTGTTGGAGTTTGATCAAAATATTTTGCAAAAATAAACTTTCAAAGAAACATCTCGTTATTTCAAAACAACAAAAGAGACAAATAAAAAGCCATGTTTCGTTAAAAGGATGAGATATGATCCCAAAAAAAATGCAAAATGGCAAAACTCCATAGCAATATATAATAACATAACATATAGGAAATATAATAATTACAGGATCTTGTATATTGTCTCTTGATGCTGCAGTATCTACTCCATTAATCTTCATTATCTGCAATATCTGCAAGGATCTACCACTTATACTATAATCTTCAAGACTCCCTCTCAAGCTGGATATAGTGGATTAACTTATCCAAGCTTACTGAGAAAACGATGAAACTGACTAGATGGCAGGATTTTGGTAAATACATCAGCAAGTTGATCATGGGTGCGTACTTAGGATGTTTGAATAAGTTTGGCTTGAACCTGCTGACAAATGTAATGGCAATCTACTTCGAGATGTTTTGTGTGTTCATGAAACACTGGATTAGAGGCATTATGCATGGCAGCTTGATTGTCATAAAATAAGATCATATGTGTATGAGAGACATAATCGAGATCTGCAAGTAGATTCTTGAGCCAAATTAATTCACATAAAGCAGATGTCATTGCGCGATATTCAGCTTCAGCACTTGAACACGCGACCACTTATAGTTTTTTTCTCTTCCAAGACACTACATTACCTCTAACAAACATGCAATATCCAATGGTAGAACGTCTATCTAATGCATTTCCTGCCCAATCAGAATCTATGTATCCTGTAATATATGTATGTCCATTGCGTGTCATAACAATGTCTTGACCAATAGTTCCTTTTAAGTATCGCAGAATAGGCTTCATCAGTCAAGATGTTGAGCTGTAGGAGCATGCATATATTGGCTCAATAAGCTAACAGCAAATGTAATGTTTGGTCTAATGATTGTCAAGTAAATCAATTTTCCAACAATCCTTTGATAAGTAATGAATGTTGGGAGAGGTTTGCTTGATGAACCCAACCGTAGCTTACTGTCCAGAGGAGCAATAGCTGGCTTGGTATGCAATATTTCAACATCCTGTAGTATGTCTAGGATATACTTTCATTGGTTACAAAACACACCCTTGCTGGAAGTAGCCATTTCTATCCCCAAGAAATACTTCAGCTTTCCAAGATTTTTAATTGAGAATTGTCGCTGTAAATCAACCTTTAATTTTGTAAAAAAGGTTTCATTACTTCCCGTGATAATTAAGTCATCTACATATACAAGCACAATCAACTTGTCTGCAGAATTCTGTTGAATAAACAGTGAAGAGTCAGCATTACTTCTTGTGAAACCAAGTGTTTGTAAAGCAACACTTAATTTGGCTTGCCATGCTTATGGGTTGTGTTTCAATCCATAAATGGATTTGTGAAGTTTGCAGACCAGGTTAGTAGAGTGACTTTGTGGATGTCCTGGGTTCATGAATACTTCCTCTTCAAGTTCTCCATGCAAGAATGCATTGTGTACATCCATTTGATATAATGACCAGCCTTGATTAACTGCCACATATAACAAGACACGGACAATAGTCATTTTTCGCAACTAGAGCAAAGGTTTCCTTATAGTCGATTCCAAATTTCTGCAAGAACCCTTGAGCTACAAGCTAGGCTTTATGCCTTTCAATTATTCCATCTGAGTTGAATTTTTTCTTGAAAATCCAGCTGCAACCAATTGCATGTTTACCTGCAGGAAGAGGCATGAAGCTCCATGTTTTATTATCATTAAGTGCACTCAATTCTTCTATCATAGCTTGCTACTATACATCTTGGGATCAAGCTTCTTGAAATGACTTGGGTTCATGTTCTTCAGAGATAGAGGTAAGGAAGGCTCGGTGATCTGAGGACAATTTATCATATGATAGAACTTTATAGACTCGATGCTTGATAGTATATGTTACATACTCTTGTAATTTGGGAGGAGGCTGGCGTGTTCTGTGAGACATTCTTTTAGGGACTTCATCACCTTGAATAACAGGGGCTTCTATACTGGGCTGAAGAACATCAGGTGCTGGACATGCACCCAGAAGATCCACAGCAGTGGTGGAAGGAGATTGATCAACAACAGGCTGAACTCTGGAACTTCAGGAACCTGTTGTGGCAAAGAACATACATTCTGATCATAATAACTGGAGCTAGGCAGCGGAAACAAGTTAAAATCATCTTCTTCTTGACTTGTGGCAGGGTAATAAGGGGTATCTTTAGAAAATCTAAGATCTCTTAAAACGTACATTTTCTTTTGTGAATGATCATAACATTTGTATCCCTTTTATGTTTGAGAATACCCCAAGAAAATGCATTTGACAGCTCTGGAATCAAGCTTGTCCCATTTTGATGAGGGTAAGTGCACAAAACATGAGCATCCAAATACCTTTAGATGTGCCAATTTAGGACTTGTAACCTGCAAAACTTCAAAAGAAGATTTAAAATCCAGCACGCGGCTGGGTGAGCGATTTATGAGATAGACAGCCATGTAAGATCACGTATGACCAAAACCCCTTTGGAACATGCATTTGTAACATTATAGCACGAATTTTTTCAAGCAGATCATGATTTTTCGATTCAGAGACTCCATTTTGTTGTGGTGTACCAACACAACTAGTCTGATGCAATATACCATTAGAATGCAAATAATGTGTCATGTCTTTGGACATGTATTCTGAGTCATTATCTCATCGGAATGTTTTAAGATGACCAAATAATTGATTGTTAATTAACATATGAAAATCCTGAAAGCAGGAAAAAACATCACTCTTAGTCTTTAATAGATACACCCATGTGACTCTAGAAAAATCTTCAATAAAGGATACAAAATATTTATAACCATCAAAAGACGTATTGAAAGGTCCCCGTACATCTGAGTGGATAAGTTCAAACACATGAGATACATGTGTAATAGAATTATTAAACGAAAGTTTAGATGATTTGGAAAAATGGCAAATCTCACATTTAAGAGGTTTCGAGATGGAAACTGAATTTATTTTGCTAAGTACATAATCTGACGGATGTCCTAAACGACGATGCCATAAGAGTGGCTCATATGATGTTTTGAATCTAGTCTGAAGGCTTTTGGGAACGCGATTATCCTAAAAAAAATAGTAGAGACCATGTAGAAAAAAACCTTCACCAATCGTCTTCTTGGTTAACCAATCCTGAAATATAATCTTGTGATGAGTGAAAATTACATCACAATTAAAAGTAGAAGTTATTTTAGTGACCAAGAGTAATTGAAAAGGAAAAGAAGGAACATATAGAACATCAGACATGATTTCAGAGACAATCATAATTTTTCCCTTACCCTTCAGAGGAGACCCCTCCCTATTTGCTATCAAAACAAAGGCAGGAGAAACAAATTTTTCAAGGTTAGAGAAATTTATCATCTTGTTTGACATATTATCAGTGGCTCTAGAATCAACAATCCAAAGATCATGCATATTATCAAGTTCTAATACAGTCTTAAAAGCAGTCAGAATACCTTGGTTGATGTTTATATCTGTCTCTGCTAGAAAATCCATGAGGTGACTAATCAATGCAGTTGAGTTTTGTTAATGTTGTTCCTGTCCAGCAATTCTAGTGATTCCAGACTGCATCTTCCCACAAGTCTTGAGTTCAAGATGCTTCAAGGAGGGGTTGCCCTAATAGAAATAAAGATAGCACATATAATCTAAGGACATGTTCTATTCATTATGTGAACATGGATAGGTTTTCTACCTGGTCTCAAAATGGTCTCATATCTACCCAGTGATGATCTTCGTAGAGACAGTATAGGGAGGTTGCGAGAAACAGTTAAGGCACCTATATTCACCATTACCAAGCAAGCACTCAGATATGAGTTCGGTGTTTCATGCATCTGAACCCTGATCAATAGTCATAGGAAAGATCGCTAATTCCCCAACTAACTTAAAAGTTTGTGTGTGCTTTCAAAAAATAAAGACATGTGATGCATGACACAATTCTATAAAATGCATGGAAAAAAAATTAACAAAATAAGAAAAAATGCAAAAACTTAAACACATCAAGTACATAAAGCTTAGTCCAATATTGTCAAAAATAGTACCTTCCCCAGTTGGCGATTTTCGTTCGTTGTTTGATGGTTCTTTGGGAGTCACCACCTAGTATTCGATTCAAGGTTACTAGGAAACCCGAGTGAACTGGTTTTTGTCAGAGATTCGAAGGTAAGGGACTGGTTGTGACTAGGAAAGGTATTAGCACCCTTAGCGCACCCTACCTGAGGTAAGCTGCTTCGTGGTTTTGATGTGTTAAAGAAGTTTTAAAAATTGTCTTTTCATCGGATATATATTAGAAATACGACTTACTGTGAGCAAATCAAAACATTAAATTCTTCTTTGGTCCCTTAACTTCTTTATTTTTTGTAAATTTTGAAAAGGAGCTATATCAACGTCGACTCATTGAGGAAAATCAATGATTTTAAAAATGACGTGTGAAAACTCGAATGCGTTCGAAAGACAATTGAAAATTTAAATTTTGTTGAGACGAGGCTCAAAATGCTAAAAACGATGCAAATATATTAAAAATATAATTTTTTTGGATTTTTGTTGTTTTTCGCTATTTTTTGAATTTTTTAAAAAATTTTATCTAAAAGGTGCGTCCAAAATTGGGCAACAACAAAGTGCCCAATTCAGATTTTGATTTTAAGAATTAATTCAATTGCATCTTTGTCAAATTCAAATGTCAACCCTGAATGTTGTTGCCTTTTCACTTTGATCC
>Ga0325410_1010015_pt1 | contig 10054 bp, 7 predicted proteins | sample PopdelMetagenome_16_FD_206182 | JGI IMG/M metagenome (GOLD analysis project Ga0325410, IMG submission 206182) | Populus deltoides microbial communities from Bellville, Georgia, United States - Xylem-PdIQD-R3 | ecosystem: Host-associated > Plants > Phyllosphere > Stem > Wood/Secondary xylem...
GATATCAATTATATTTATCAATCGATTGTTGGATCGAGATAAAATTCTACGAGGAATCTCCTTACATATTGTTATATCTCATTTTAGAATTTTAGGGTAATCGAAGTTTAGAAAGATCTTACGAGACTGTCAATTGTGTTTTTATGATTTTGTTCAGAAATGTTAATTTATTGTGTTTTTTTTAGATAATTTTTTTTAAATTTTATCATTCAACAATAAATTTATTGGTGATTGAGTTTTGTAATTTGTTTCGATTTATTTTATTTTGGGTTATTATTATCTTATGACCCGGGTTACGGATTTAGAATTATTGATCCTCATAATTATTGGATGCCATAAAGTTAATGGCAGCATCATTGATTATCTGATGCCATTGTAAAAATTAATTATTGTTTGAAATTAACGACCATGTAAACTTCTAGTGGCCCTGAGGAGACTCGAACTCATGACCATTGAGAAGCAAACTCAAGACCTGACAAGTTAAGTTACCTCTTAGGTTTCCATATTTATTTTTACTCGGACAGATTGAGGACCCTTGATTCATGAAGACCTTTCCTTTAGTACATGAAATCAAGGTTGTTAATTCTTTTTTTTTTTGTATAGAATACCTAGTATATCTTGTTTCAATTAAAAAAACCAAACAACTAAGAAATTTTTTTATCTCGTTTAGAATTTTAGTTTGTTTCAGAAATTCCACTTAATTCCGTCCTAATTAAATATTTTTTTTTTGCTTTTTGTTTTTGTTAAACACTATTCAATTTTACGGTATCAATTATATTTATCAACCGATTGTTAGATCGAGATAAAATTCTATGAGGAATCTCCTTACATATTATTATATCTCATGTTAGAATTTTAAGGTAATTAAAGTTTAGAAAGATCTTACGAGACTGCCAATGATGTTTTTATAATTTTGTTTGGAAATATTTTTTTTAGATTGATTTTTTTTTTCAAATTTAATCATTTAACAATAAATTTATTATTAATTAAATTTTATAATTTATTTTAATTTGTCTTATTTTAGATTATTATCATCTCATTGCCCAATTATTTAACCTCATAATTATTGGATGTAAGTTAATGTCAGCATCATTGATTATCGGATGGCATTGTAAAAATTAATTACTGTCAACTTGCAATTGCTTGTGCTTCATGTCATGTACAAATAGGTGTCAAATTATCAGGCATGTACCTAATACACTTCTTTCTCCACACACAACCCAAAATGAAAGTTTTAGCAATGGAAAGTTTCTTTCTGGGGCCAGTTCTTCTATGCATGATCATATGGAGAATACTGTCAACCAGTCACAAAAGAAACAAAACCTTACCACCACCTGAACCCTCTGGTGCATGGCCTTTGATAGGACATCTGAGGATTCTCAATAGTCAAATTCCATTTTCCCGAATTCTTGGAGACCTGGCTGATAAGCATGGACCAGTTTTTTCAATCAGGCTTGGCATGAGACGGACGCTTGTTATTAGTAGCTGGGAATCTGTGAAGGAATGCTTCAAAACCAACGACCGAAAATTCCTAAATCGTCCGAGTTTTGCTGCTTCAAAATACATGGGTTATGATGATGCCTTCTTCGGATTCCATCCGTATGGAGAATACTGGCTTGAGATGCGAAAGATCGCAACGCAAGAGCTTCTGTCGAACCGCAGGCTTGAGCTGCTCAAGCATGTGAGAGTTTCGGAAATAGAAACATGTATGAAGGAATTGCACACGACTTGTAGCAATGGTTCCGTGTTGGTGGACATGAGTCAATGGTTTTCCTGTGTAGTTGCGAATGTGATGTTTCGACTAATTGCGGGGAAGAGATATTGTAGTGGTATTGGCAAAGATTCAGGAGCATTTGGAAGATCAGTCAGAGAGTTCTTTTACTTGGGTGGGGTTTTAGTAATTTCTGATTTGATTCCTTTTACTGAATGGATGGATTTGCAAGGACATGTGAAATCTATGAAGCGTGTCGCCAAGGAGTTGGACCATGTTGTGAGTGGTTGGCTTGTAGAACATCTTCAGCGTAGGGAAGAGGGCAGGGTGAGGAAAGAAGAGAAGGACTTCATGGATGTCATGTTAGAATCTCTTGCAGTACGTAGGTGATGATCCCATCTTCGGATACAAAAGAGAAACCATTGTCAAGGCAACTGCGCTGGTAAGTGAACTCACAACATTCTGTATAACATCCTCGTCAACATTATTGCATTTCTAATTGCTGATATTGTTTGTGCTCTGCAGAATCTTGTATTAGCAGGCACAGATACTACTTCTGTCACCTTGACATGGGCACTGTCTCTTCTACTTAACCATACTGAAGTGCTAAAAAGAGCACAGAAAGAGATTGATGTCCATGTAGGAACAACAAGATGGGTAGAAGAATCAGATATCAAGAACTTAGTGTACCTTCAAGCCATTGTGAAGGAAACCTTGAGACTATACCCTCCTGGCCCCCTATTGGTACCACGTGAGTCCTTGGAAGATTGCTACGTGGATGGCTATCTCGTTCCTCGAGGCACTCAATTACTAGTTAACGCGTGGAAGCTTCATCGAGATGCGCGAATATGGGAAAATCCATATGAGTTCCATCCTGAGAGGTTCCTTACGAGCCATGGATCAACAGATGTTAGAGGTCAGCAGTTTGAGTATGTTCCATTTGGTTCAGGGAGAAGATTGTGCCCTGGGATTTCTTCTAGCTTGCAAATGCTTCACTTGACGCTTTCCCGGTTGCTTCAAGGCTTCAATTTCAGCACCCCAATGAATGCTCAAGTTGACATGAGTGAAGGCTTAGGACTCACTTTGCCGAAAGCAACGCCATTAGAAGTTGGTCTTACGCCGCGCCTTGAGAATGAGATCTACCAACATTAGAGCATGTTTTTGCTGTCTTTTGTCTAAGAACTAGTGATCTGAATAAAAACTAGTGCATAAAAGATGTAAATTAAACTTCTATAAAAAATAAAAAATAGCCCTCGTGCTGAGTACGCATGGCTTAAGTCCAAAAACCACTTCATCTATGACCTCCTTTTCTGAAAGTCTTGCCCATTTTTAACTTTCAACTATCTACCATAGAAGCTACAAGAAATGTAATGGCTGAGGAATTTGTTGACCATCTTTTAATTCATTGCCAAAAGCAGTGTAGTATCTGGTCAAAATTAATTTATAGGCTGGTGGGGCTCTCTCTTGGTGTTGTCTTGGTAGTCTATCTGATTTTTTTCACTAATGGGAATTTTTGGTACATGGAGCATTTCAAAGAAAAGTCTGGACTATGATATTTTTTGCAATATCGTGGTCTGTTTGGCTTATGCGTAAGATCTCCTCTTCAACCATTAAAAAAAAAATGATGATTTTGATTGTATTTTCTTCTTAATCCTTACCACGCTTTGTGTGCGGGTTAAAGTATTATTCTCATATTTTCCTTATTGTGCAACTGATCTTTTGTTATTTGCTGGTGGCTTGATTAGTGGACAAATTGTCAGAAATCTCAGCCTCTTATTTTATGGTCGGCTCCTGAGCTTTCTACTGTTAAATGGAATGTTGATGGTTTCTCCTTTGGAGGACTTGGGTCCAGCAGGTATAGGTGGAGTCTTACGTGATCACATGGGAATGGTTATGGACGTGTTTTCTATTTCAGCTGGGGTCAAAAACTCCAATAAAGCAGAGTTGATAGCGGTGGTAAAGGCATTAAGATTATCATCTTTGAGAGGTGATTTGTCCAACAATAAAATTATTATTGAGTCTGATTCTTCTAATGTTGTAAGCTGAATGAGCAAACCAACTTTTAGGCCTTCATATTTCCATGAGCTGTTCATCCTTTCTGCTCGCTTCTCTTCGACCTTGGGTGCTGTGTTTTTCTCTCATGTCCTAGGTGAGGCAAACCACTTTGCGAATGGTCTTGCTAAGCAAGGAGTCTCTCGAGTTGAAGAATTTATTGCATGGATATGATTGAAAGTATTCAGAGACTGTCTTATGGAAGTTTCTATGGTTCATATTCTTGCTATTCTGTGATCTGTGCTCTATAGCTTCAGTTTTCTGTTCTGAAAGTAGCTGGAGATGAGTATCAGAGTTTGTGTTGGGGAGATGATGCCTGCTGGAGGGGTAACCATGTTTTCAATAGCTATCCTTGGTGGTTCGTGTGGTATCTAGGGATTAGGCTAGTCTAGTTTTGTCTTTCGTGGGTGCTAATTAAAATTTTGTCTCTGTGGTTCTCCTTCCTTCCTTTTTGTTTTGCCCATCTCAGGTATTCTATGCCTTCTCAGGCCTTTTCACTCAGCTTGTATGTTAACATGTGCTTCTTAGCAGGGTTGGTCCACAATTTAATACCTTATGATCCTTTAGTCAAAGAATACATTGTATATGTGAAACTCTCTTGTATGGCTTGAATCCAAACTGAAATTCTATACATTTATAATTGAGAAGGAGATGGTCAATTCGGTTGCACGCCATTGAACACTAGATTATTTCTTGCCAGTCCACAAGGTTGCAGAGAAAACTAACTTCCCTGAGTTGTAGCTTAGCCATTGACGGTAGAAAACTTTGAGAGATTCTGGTTGAAACTCCGTACCGTTGAATTACTCTAGACCAAAAATACCAGGAGCAATGACAGTGGAGGAGAAGGTGTGATGTTGATTCAGTAAATCTACTGCAGAAAGGACATCTTGTTGCACCCATACTGATGGGATTTCTTCGGGCTAGAAATCCCCTTTCACCAAGTTGGGAGCCATGCTTGTCCATATATTAGCTAGCTCTCTAGTTACTGTCACTCTTGGGAATAGAATTCTGTCTAATATCAAGCTGTAATTTCTTACAATATAAATCAATCTCGTCTTTGCTCGCTTTCCAAATCTTCTTATCTGACTTTACTTGAGATGATGCCTGTGATATATTGAACAATATCCTTCAAGTCCATAAATGTCTTTCGGTTATTTTAGTAATTGTATTTTGTAAGGCATAGTAAAATTTATAATGCAACCCTTGAATAAAATAACAAATACCTTCTCCACAAGGGCATTTTTGTATTTTCTTATTTGATAGATCAGTAGAATTACAACATTACCCTTACTATTTAAATTTTCTAACCTTGGTTTCAGGGGCTTGGTTGTAATTTCACCATGGTTTTTTTTATTATTATTTAGTTCTAAGGGTATTTTCGGTTTTTTACAAATAAAAAAATGAAAAAGTTGTTAATGTGTGTCTCCCATGCGTACTGATCAGCCGCTTTGTCACCTTTGGTAGTTCGTACAATTGGCTCTGGTGATTGTAACCTTGAATCTGCCGCATCATTTGATTCGTCTCGGCACTCTCTTTTTTTTCTGGTTGGCTCGTGTATGTCAGTTTGTGCCGCTTTGTTACTGTCTGGTGGTTCGTGCGACTGACTCCGGTGATTGTAATTGTGAATTCGCAGCACTATTTGATTCGTCTCGGCATCCTTTTTCTCTCTAGTTGCACGTGTGTTGTAGTTCGATGTGGTTTGACCTAAAATTGCTTCTTTTTTTCCTTCTCTTTCTTCCTCGAATTGTGTGCTGGCTATGCAAAAAATAATATCAACCCTTCAATTTATTTTTTCTTTTGAATTGGTCCTTCTTCTCTTATTGTTATTTGTAATTATTTTATTTACATTGATTATTTCTAATTAGATTTTATTTTTAATTTCATCCTTGGTAATTCGATTTTTTTTAATTTGTTTTCAAATTTAGCTCTTATTTTTTTAATCAACATTTGTTCTGTCTTGAATTATTTTCTTAATTAATTTGTTAATTTATCCAATTCCACCCTTAGAAAAAAAATCATGACCATATTCAGGTAGAAAAAAATAAAAACCAGGGAGGTGTAAAGTGTGTTTTCCCCAACTACACTGTATTTGCAATAATTAATTGCTGATCTTATGAAAGATTATCAGTATTTGCAATAATTAATTGCCCAATTGACTCTCCAATGCAGATCCCCCCCACATCATGCTCAACAAGGTGAAAGGAAGGCCATTCCATTTGTCCTCCCATGGTGGCCGACTCCAATTCCTGGATTCAATCCTCAGGCTCTCAGCCAACAATGATATGTCCCTTCAGTGTTCTCTTACCATGACTTAGGCTCTTAGGTCAAAAGTCATAGATTTGATTTTATGCAGCATTGCTAGATAACATGCTTGGCTAAATCCATAATCACAATCTTCTTGTGCCTTCAGAGTGTTTTAACCCACATATGAAGTTTAATAATATATTTCAATTCGTCAATTGCTATTTAACTTTGTTTTCTTTTTATAGCATTGTTTTGCAAGGTTAACTTCAAGATTCTGGTACAAGAACGAAGAAAATAGTTTGAGCTACCAAAATATTCCTTTCCAAGCTCATGACTTTTTAAACAAAAATAGCTGTAGACTAATACCATAGCACAACCCTACAGCATATCCTATAACATGTTTTTCCACTCACACATATATGGCTTTGCACCCCTTATTCAAGTGCTTAGACAACAACATTTACATCCAGGAGATATTGCAACAATAATACTATAGTCCATAATCATCATTAAAAAAAAAGTACAAAAAAAGCATCAGTTGATTACATTTATGCCCCATGAGAACAGAATGACCGGTAGGATGCTAGAAATGTCTTTGTTGGGTTTGCTTTATGTGTGCTCCTTTGCTTTCATCTGACCTGCGAGTTGATCGTGTCCTTGTGCTTCCTGAGCTGGAGTTCTGGTAAAAGTCTGAACTATTGGATAACTTCCTCAGACGAGAGCTGAAGCTAAGTTCATTGCTAGTTTGCGTATTGCTCTCAGATAAGCTTGCGTCAAGAGAAGACTCATAGCCCATTGTCTCAAACTCCTACAAGAAATGTCCATTCTGTCAGTATTTTCCTTACAAGGTTGCATAGAGCGCATGTCATAGGATAGACATTTTCGGATTGGATTTTGTCAAGGAGCATTGTCTGCTGACCTTGGATTTTTTCTCGGCACAATAGGGTGTTAAACATGGATTTAAATCCTTGAGAAGCATGTCATCTGGACTACCCGGGGTTGCACCATCGCAAGAGCTAAATTCCTGAATTGTTATTGACAGTTTGTCAAGGAAGAAGAGCTAAGGGAAAGACAGTTTGAATCAACAGGCATATAAAGTTCGTAAAGCAGAACTTAGAAGCAGATCATGGCATTTCCGGTACACAACATTTCAGTGCTTAACCCACAAGAAAACTTCAACAATTTTTCCAAATGGCCTTCACGGTGAAAATAGTAGAATTCAAAAATATCCTACTCTTTTACTGTAAGTTTAATAGAGTGATCGAACAATTTGAAAATGAAATTTGATTTAAACCAGGTCAGTTCGAGTACAGCCGGTATCCTCCCCACAGATTTGAAGACCCACCCCACCTGGTGTAATGAACACTGATGCTTCTATCTGGGATTAAGAGTCATTCTTTTGTATATGAGAAAATGTGGATAGAAGGCAGGTCCAGATGAGATTATTGATTTTCTATTTATGATGTAAGCAATGTTTCAAGTGAATTATCAAATTATAACTTCATTCTAAAAAAATAAACAAATAAATAATTAAAGGAAACTGTGGCTCCTTGCTAGGAAATGAACACTGATGACCTATAATCTTAATACTACAACACACTTAGGAGAACTCTGAAAACTATAATAACTTGTTTGGAGGAGAATTCTGTCAACTATAAGTTAATATCTGAAAAGGAAAACAGCACACTTACCAAGGAATTAGCAGTTTCTTCATGGTCATATGATGGTGTTCCTGGTGAGCTGCCAGGATATTGGATGCATGCCCTTGCATATTTATCTGCCTTCACCTTTTCAAGAAGAAAATTATTAACAATTGCACACCCCAAATACCATCATAAAGCAGCACCTTCTTCGAATTTGAAGATATTATCTACACAAATGTGGCAAATAAAGGAGAAAAACAACTGCAAAATTCAAACCTTTTGTCCAGAAAACGAAATCAATCTATTGACCGTGCATAAACACAATAGCTGCAATAATGTTCAACATGTAAAATGATCTATAATCTAATTCTATTAAGAGATATACTAGACATTAAATAAAGAACCTTACAATTTGAACAGCATTGATTTTAGCAATCTCAAGATGAATCTGATTTTATACTAACATTGAATATACTAATTAAGATGGAAAATCACATAGAGCTAGCATATGAATTACTGGAGAACCTCAATGCTCATTTATGCAACCAAAGTCTGCATTCATAAGACTGTCCCATACACTAGAAAGCAGGGAACTTGTACATGCAAAAACTTTAGGTTTCATTTCAACCACAATTGACAAAAAAAAATTTCAAAACATCAACTCAGAATAGTAGAACTTGAATGAAAACACTTAAAATCACTAAAACATGGAAAACTTTTCAGGTTAATACCTCAGCAAGATCCTCTGCAAGGTATTGCAATTGACCTGTAAGGGAAGTGACCTGCTTCTGAAGAGTTGGAATGAGTTGTTTGGCTTGCTTCAATTCTGATCCTTGCTGCTCCAGTAACTCTTGAAGTTGAGAATTCATTGTATCAGGAAAAAGTATTGAACTTTTTAATGACCTGATCTCTTGTCTTTGATTCAAGCACAAATCTTTCAACTTCTCAACCTACAAACCAAAGAACAAAAGCACCAATAATACAAAAACCAAAACCCAAAAAGGAAAAAAAAATCAACAAAAACATTACTTGAACTCCACTTACTTCCTTGTTCTTGTCTTCAAGCATCAACTTAAGCTTATGAATCTCCAACTCTTGTTCTTTATTAGCACTCAAAAGCTCTCTCTCACTCTTCAAAACCATAGCTAAAGTCCTTGTATTGCTATTCACTTTTGCCTCCGTCAACGCCTTCACTCCCTTCATCTCCTTCTTATTTTCCTTCCCAAATAACTTCTTCTGCAGCCCCATAAAAGCAGTCCCTTTCCTTGCAGTCTTTTTCAAGTCCTCAGCTATTAAATCCGATGGAATCACCAACCCCACACCCTTACTTGATGACCCTTTACTCGACGTGGAAGATACTGACTTCTTCTCCATGAATTTCTTCACCATTGTGCTTAAATTGTGATCATTTCCATCGTTTTTTACCTTGATTTTTGACAAATATGCTGGTTTGGACTTGATTATTGCGCGTGAAGTTGAGTGTTTGTAGCTTAGCTCAGTGGATGAAGATGGGTCTGAGAAGTAAGAGGAAGTTGAGGACCTTGAATCGTATGAATTGTAGCGGGAAGCCATTAAAGATTGAGTCTTTAGGACAAGGAGAGAAGGAGGGGAAGAACAAGTTAAGAGGACACCAAGAAAGGTGGGGTTTTTGTTGTGTCTGAAAGGTCAAGGACAGATGGCAAAGTGGGCGTGATTGAGTGAGAGCCGCTGTCTGAATTCAAATTTTTGTCTTGGCTTCGAAAGCGCGGGATGTTTTAATGCTAATAATTAGTAGTAAAATTCAACTCTAATATGATGTTAGTTGAATGAATTATTTACAATTGCAATATGTTAATTAAAAATTTGAGTAGAGATCACTGATATAATAGAATGCTTATTTTGCAGTTAAAAAGTGTTTTTGAAATTTTTTTAAAAAAATTCCTTTAAATTAATTTTTTATGTTTTTTTATTATATTTTTTTAATTAAATTTTAATCATTGAAATAATAATTTTCATTTAGAACTTTTCTTTTATAATAAAAAATAGATAATTAGTATTTTATAAATTTTGTTTTTTTTAATGTTATTATGTAAGATTTAAACTCCCAAAACAAACTAATTTTAATCGAAACTAGTAGACATAAATAACTGTTTAAGATATAATCAAAAGAGATCAAGTTTTAATTTGTTAAAATTGTTACAAAAATACTCTAATTGTTTTTTTATTTTTTTATTAAAAAAAGTAGACATATTTGACTCTTTTTATGGTTTTGATTCTCATGTTTGAATCTTCAAGTCCATGTTGGAGAAAATATGAGATTATTGCCATGTGCCAGCTAAGAAGGTTGAAAAATGCGAGGGATCGAGGTTTAGAACAAACTGCATGCATGTATGAAGGATTAAGGGACTTGTCTTGGTGAACTGAT
>Ga0325410_1010017_pt1 | contig 10054 bp, 10 predicted proteins | sample PopdelMetagenome_16_FD_206182 | JGI IMG/M metagenome (GOLD analysis project Ga0325410, IMG submission 206182) | Populus deltoides microbial communities from Bellville, Georgia, United States - Xylem-PdIQD-R3 | ecosystem: Host-associated > Plants > Phyllosphere > Stem > Wood/Secondary xylem...
GAAACTGATTAAATTATAGTTCTCTTTGAATCAAGCGACTAATCCTAAAATTAGGGAAGTTGATTTTTATATAATCATTGATTAGCACAAACATTATTTTAAATGAATACCAGGAGCTTCTTCCAATGAAAGCTGGAGATAATTAATTTTCTCCCAGGTAGATTCTTAGCATATTCTAGTACTTCGGCTATTGGATCGGAGTCCCATCAAGCTGAATAAATAAATAAATAAATAAATAAATTACATGTGGACAGCCATCATCGATCAATGATTAAATAATAAATTAATAAATAATAATTTTATTTATGTCCTTCAGATTTCGTGCTTTCTAAAACACATGTACATGACCGACTGAAACTATAAGGTTGTCGTGCACTCTTTCTTAAATCAATAAAATAACTCGAATGGGACTATCATGTAGTCTTTATAAATTCAAAGTCACCTAAACCATTAATTCCCAAAAAAAAAAAAAAAAAAAAAGCTGAAAAGTGTTTTACTGTTCATAAACGCTACAATTTATTTAAAAAAAAACTTTTTAAACTTTTTCTCTTTTTTTTCTTTTTTTTAATGCTACTTTCTAAAAATTTTCTTTCAATTTCATCATTTAATATTTTATTGATTTTAAATTGAACATTATTATTTATTTTAATTTTTTTATGAGGTTATTGCAATTTCAAACAAATATCTTAAGATTTAATTTGTACTTTATTTTTACAAGTGTTTATTTATGTTATCATATCATTAAATAAAAAAATTTTAATTTTTTTTAAAATCCAGTGGAGTTTATGATTCAGGCCACAAGTTTTGCAAATTAAACCATAAAGCCCAGGTCAATCCACTGAATTTAGTTAATTTTTGAATTTTATTATACAATATTAAAAACAAAAAACGATTTACAATCAACCTGATACCAAATGGTAAAATTCAATAAAAACCTAACATTGAATCATGAAATTGAAAAACAAAAGCAAAAAAATAAAAACAACAAAGAGCCAATTAAAAAAAAAGTCATTAGCTTGTTACAAAAACCATGTGCGTTCGTTACCAGAAATTTGACGAATACAAACGGAATAGCTGAAGGAATTTTATTGTCGGTATATTGTAGTGAATTTTAGCAACAAAATTTTTCATCATTATATATGTCGGTAAACACCAAGAAAAATATTTTGTCGATATATACCATAAATATACCGACAGAAATAATTCCTCGGTATATACCGATAAAATTACAGATAATATTACAACGGAATTTAAAAAAGATAAATCGTATGGTGACGTGACACTTTTTACCGACAGAATGACTGAGGGAATGTCCGACTGAATGATTGTGTTGGTAAATTCATCGATATATACCAAGGGAATTATATTGGAAAAAAAAAAGGACTAAAAAAGTTAGAAAAGTCAACAAAATAAACTAAATGGTAAAGTTTGTCCATAAATATACCGACAGAAATAATCCCTCGGTATATACCGATAAAATTACAGATATTACAATGGAATTTAGAAAAGATAAATCGTATGGTGACGTGACACTTTTTACCGACAGAATGACTGAGGGAATGTTCGACTGAATGATTGTGTTGGTAAATCTATCGATAATATTTAATTTATGACATGACGATTACCCCCCCATTTCTCCTTCTTCCTTATGCATTTCTTTTTACAAACAACCACCCCCTTTTAATCTTAACACAATTCAACTTCAAACAACAAATATGGCAACCACAACACTCGGTTTGTCAACATCTATGTTCTGATTCAAATTTTATTGAGGATTCTCCATCTTAAGTAAGAAAATCTACCTTTTTTTTTAACACAATTTTTAAATGTTATTTTTGTTTTTGCATATTTTTGTAATATATGTATTTTATTTGGCTGTTTACTTGTTTTATAGTTTTTTCTCATACAATTTTGTTGTATGGATTTATAATTTATACATGTTATGGTTTGTTTTAGATTTTGTAAAATTATATTTGTTTTTAAATTGATGAAACTTATGTTGAATTTTTAACTTTGGTGTTTTTTTTTATGAAATAAATATTGACTTATTTAAAGGGTTTATTTTTATATTTTGTTAATTTTATTGTCGAGTTTTAATTTTTAGTAAATGTGTAGAAATTTGAATTTATATAGATATATAATTGATAATGAATTAAAAGAACTATTAAAATAGATTGAATAAGATTGAGCTGAATGAATATTTTTGCAAATTTATTTAGTTAATGTAGTTAATTTACACATGTTGTCGTCATTAGTTAAATAGATTTGATATAAGTAATGGATGATTGTTCATGGATATATCGAGATTCACTCCAAGGGTTACGAAGAATGGATTATCATAATGAGGTTCAAGGTTTTATTAATTACGCACTATCCAATTCGAGAAATATTAGTGGAGACGGTATTTGATGTCTATGTAATAGGTGCAAGGATAAAAAATTTATCAATGTAGATGTTGTAACGATGCATCTTCTATATAAAAAAAAAAGTTCATGGAGAAATACTGTGTTGGTATGCACATGAAGAACCATATATTCCTCACGATATCATGGTAGAGAGGATGGATGCGTCAACTTGTAGTGCTAGCAACGTGCATGAAGTTTTAGATTATAACAATAATCCTTATAGAAATATGGTTATGGATGCGATGAAAATGAATTAGGGTCATGTCGGTCAATGTCTGATCATAGATTAAGAACCTAATGCAGATGCGACCAGGGTTTTTAATCTTTTGAAAGATTATGACAAACTATTATAGGATGGTTGCACAAATCATAGTAAATAATCGGTCGTCGCACATGTGTTTACCATTAAGTTGAATCATGGGTTGAATGAGGCTGGTTATAATAGAATTGTGGAATGGGCGAGAAACATTTTACTTGAAGGGAATAAACCGAAAGAGAACTTCTATAGTATTAAGTCCATAATGAAACCCCTCAACCTAAGATACCAAAAAATTGACATGTGTCCAAACTTCTGCATATTGAACTACATTGAAAATGCAGAATCGATTAAGTGTAGAACATGTAGGCATTCTTGTTATAAACCCAGAACTGGCAGGGGAAAGACTCTTGTCGCAAACAAAAAAATTTAAATACTTCTCAATCACACCTAGACTGTAGAGGTTATTCATGTCACCAAAGACTATTGAGTACATGATATGACACCAATAACATGATGCGATGGATGGAGTGATGATACACCTTTCTGATGGTAAAGCCTGGAAACATTTTAACAATGTACATCCTCAGTTTTTAATGGAATCAAGTAACGTGTATCTTAGGTTATGTACAAATAGATTCGATCTATTCGGGTCATTTGTTGCTTCTTATTCTTGTTGGCTGGTGATACTCATGACTTACAACTTGTCAACGGAGATGTGTATAAGGTTGGAGTTTGTGGTTTTGTCTATGATCATACCCAGTCCTAATAGTCGATGTCAAAATAGAGATGTTTGTCTTTGACCTTGATGAGTTGAAGCAGTTGTGATCATCCAGGGCTTTGACCTATGATGTATAGAGGAAACATAATTTTTTGATGATGGCAGTTTTGATGTAGACTATCAATGATTTTCCTGCTTATGAAATAGTTTCTTGTTGGAGTAAGCATGAAAAACTATCATGTTCATACTATATGGAAAATAACAAGTTATTTACGTTAACAAAATGAGGTAAAATGTCTTTTTTTACTACCACTAGTTGTTTTTGCTAACAGATCACAAGTACAAAAAGAATAAGGACTTCTTTATTGGCAGAGTTGAAAGAGATGTTGCATTGTCACTTTTTTTGGTTGAGGAATTCTATGACGTGTCAGAGTACAATGATATTATGTTTAGTTTTCAATCCGATAAGCAAAAGTTTCTTGTTTTGGTTTGACCCACAACTGGGCTAAGTAAAGTATTTTTTGGAAGCTTCCTTATTGGAAGACCAATCTCCTCCACCATAACCTTGATGTAATGCAAATAGAAAAGAATATGTTTGAGAACATTTTCAACACGATTATGGACGTGAAGGGGAAGACAAAACATAACATCAAGGCTAGAATGAATATAACTTTGTTTTGTTACCATAAAAATATATCGTTGGTTTATGTTGGATCACAGGTCGCAAACCCCAATGCCAGCTTCACCTTAAACAAGAATGCACAATTATTTATCTACCAATAACTTAAAAATCTATATTTTTCTGATGGACATGCCTTAAATATATCAAGGTTGGTGAATTTAAAGGATTGTGGATTGTACAGAATGAAAAGCCACGACTGCCACGTGTTTATGCAAACACTCATTCCATAACTTACCAGGATTTATTGTTAAATGAGATATGAGATGCACTCACAAAGATTACTCATTTGTTTAGAGACATATGCTCCAACAAGTTGCAGACACAACCTATAGAGAAGCTTGAAACGAATATTATTCAGACAATATGCAAACTTGAGATGATATTCCCTCCATTATTTTTTGACTCGATAGAGCATCTACCCATACATTTATCGTTTGAGGTAAAAGTTGGAGCCCCAGTCCAATATAGATAGATGTATCCATTCAAGAGGTTTCTAATATAGCCTAGGCTTTAATATACGAGGCATTTATTGTTAAAAAGATTCAATATTTATCTTGTACTATTTCAAGCCTCAATTGAGAACAAAAATTAATAGCATTCCAAGGCATGATGAAGGTAGGGAAATTCCTTCAAGTAAAAACTTGTCAATATTCTCGCATCTTGGACAACATATACCAAAAAATGATGTGAGGGAAAGATATTTATCTGAAATAGAATTCATACAAGCATATAATCATGTGTTATATAACTACGACGAACTGAAATATTTTATTAAGTATATTACTTAACATGTCATTATTTTCGACCAATTTATCTCTTATAATAACATAAACTGATACATTGTTGAGTTCTTTATAGGCAACATCGTCAATATTTACTATTCCAAGACTCATAACTGACTGAATCCCAAATCTTTCGATCATAAGATGAATAATTTTTTACATGGTTTATAACACATGTAAATACTGCTTAATTATTCTTATCTCTCGAGATAGTTAATTTCATTATACATTTCTCGTTAATTGTTTATGGTTGTACTTCTTGACCAAATTTATCAATTGGAAATGAATGCTAGTGTTACTTTGTCTTTACTAAGTTTAAGTCCTCAAAGAAAGGCGAAGCGCTACAACAAGTATTTTATAAATGGACGTGTGTTTCTTACTGAAGAATATGAGAATGGTAGAAAGACATATAACAGTGGGGTTTGTGTTAAGGGAACGACTTCTATTGAGTTTGAAGTTGACTATTATGGGAAGTTAGAAGAGATAATTGAATTGCAATATCATATCGAACAACATATAGTTTTTTTATTCAAATGTTATTGCAATGACACCACTGACAAAGAAATCATAGTAGATCCTCATCATAGTCTCGAAATTAATTTAAAGGCTAGACTCCACAACATTGAGAATGTCTTTGTTTTCGTCAAGCAATGCTAACAAGTTTATTACATATACACTCCTTCGTTTAGAAAAGATCGTTCAAAAGTTGATTGGTTATCCATAGTGAAACTAAATTCAGGGGTCTTGTTGAGGTTGTTTAGGATGGGAACAATGAATTAACTGTGAGAGATGATGTTTTTCAACTTGGTGAGTTAGTTGATCTATATCGAGTTACTTCATCTAATAACTTAGAAGAAAATTCAAATTTTTACATCAACGATAATATTTTTGTTGATGTTGACATTGAGAAATTGAATGATATTTTGAGCTCCATCGGACATACACAAGTCGATGAAGATGATGATAGAAATGAAATTAACATAGAAAATTGTGACGGAGATGGGACGAGTTAATTGACGAAGAAAAAAATAATTCTAATTAATTTGCACAACATTAATTTGTAACACCATAAAATATAATGTAATATTTATGGACAAAATTCACTTCAATGTAATGACAATGATGTTAATATATTATTGAATGATAAAAAAAATATTTATTTTATTATTATGATGTGAACAAGCGTTATTGTGTTGTGTGTGTAGCTATAAATTTAATTATTTGAAGGATAAATAGATAGGGAATACAGATACAATTTAGCATCATACATTGTTTTGCACTGATGAATATACCAATAAAAAGTGTTTTGACTTCATAAACGAAATCACTGACAAAAATTTTAAACATATTAATATTTTCCTATTCAATCGGGAATTATGTTGTTAAAACCTAATATAAAACACCACGAGCACAGTAGACGAGCTTCATCTTTTTCTCTCTTCACTCTTCTTCTTTCACCATTTCTCTATTTTTCTATCTTCTTCTTCTTCTTCTTCACTTTTATTTTTGTTCATGACCTAAGCCAAAATCAAGCATCATCTTTTCTTCTCAACATGAGGTATGTTGTATTTCTTCATTTTTCTTCTTATTTTTCTAATTTCAGGTGTTTTAACAATCCTTTTTCATTTATCTTTTTTTAATTCTCATCCTACGCTAAACACCTTATAAAAGTAAGAATTTTTCATTCATTGTTCTTCTTTATTTGAGTTTTTTTTTTAATTATTTTTGTTCAATTTTGTGTGAATTTTAGTTGTTATTTAAATATTTTTTTTTCATTATTTTAAAGAATTTTAGTTTTGTTGTTCAATTTCAATTAAATATGTAGGATTAATTTTAATTATTATTTTGAATTTTTGTTAATTTAAATTAATTTTTTTGTAAATTTTAGGATTAAATATATTATCAATTAGAAAATGAGAATTTGTGCAAAATTGAATTATTCTAACTTGTTGGAAGAAATTGAATAGAATCAATTAGTTTGTGGCATATATGTTGTGTATTTACATATTTAAAAATTTTAAGTCACCTCATGTATAGGGTGGTGCTGCCAGTTTTTTTTAAATAGAAATCATATAATTCTCTTCTTTTTTTTGCTAATTTCTGTAAATGCCACGAGAAAAGTCCATTGCATATCGTGAGGACAAGATCGCTGCTAGTTCTTCTAGCAGTGACGTTGACAACCATAAGTCATTAGAAGTCAACCAAGAATAGGCACATGAGGTAAAACCATTGACTCATGACACAAGATCATTGAGTGCGATGTCGTAACATCAAGAGGGTGTCCCTTTTACAGTAGTATCCATTTACCTGCAAGTATGAGGCTCGGTGGAAAGATGACCTTTCAATGTAAGAATGATTTTTCTGTTTTTGATAATGACATGTTTAATAATTTTTTAAAAAGCAATTTTATTTAACGAATGCAATTTTAGATTTAGAAATAGTGAGGCTGCAAGAACAATAACATCATCCTTTAAATCATTGATGGAAATTTCATTGTTTTAATGGATCCAGGTTTCCAGACATTTTGAATAGAAACCGCAAATCGATACATGATTTTAAGGTTTAAGGCTAGTATTAACTTAAATACATTTTTTTATTATGTTAATTTGGTTATTTTCTTGAAATTACTGCAATTTTCCTTTCATAAATTTTTACTGCAAGGGAAAATTTTAATGTGAGAGAGCTTATGATAATGTTACAAAGAGGGTTTGAAATAATTACGCTGCAACTAAGGAAGATCAATATTAGGATAATTTTTTGTATTCCAAATATTTAAATTTTATTTTTCATTTCCTAACAGATAATTAATTAGTAATATATAGGTTGCATAGTTTTTGGTACGAGGCGCAAAAGAAAGCAAAAAAATATATGAGAGAAAGCAAGCTTCCAGCTTAGAATGATGTGGAGGCTGTATGGACAAACTACATTCAGCACATGATATCCGCGAGTTTCACTTGACGGTCACAGTCTGGTACGGAGAATCGACACTTGCATATTCACGGTTTTATTACCACACACATCGGTGGCTCCATTTCGTTTGTTTCGCATTCGAAAGGGATAGCAAGAATTTTTTTTACTACTTTCATTTTTTTTGTAATTTTTTTATAAATATATTTAACTAACAACATTTTTATCTTGCAAGCTATGGTTCTTAAATACGAGTCAAACCCAATGGAATTATTTGTAGAAACGTATATGTGGAGTGATAACCGCTAAAAAGATGTGCAATAGTTTGTAGATAGCCAAGCTTGGCACTTTGTGGTATGTTGGTTTTCAACTATTTTTTTATTAAGTTATAATTTCCTTCAATTTGATGAATTTATTATTTCTTTCCAAGATACATAGAACAACCGCTTGAAGGAGAGATAAGGGACGATCCTTCAATCCATTCGAATCTCGATCTGGATTTGTGGTTGGAGGCAGGATCATTTGGTGGACCCGATAGAAATCTGGTGTACAGGCTCTCTAACACTACAACCAAGAACTTGCGGATGACCCGTGGTGTTTCGACCATTAGATGCTCACAATCGATTCCGAGCATTCAAACTCCTGAGTTCATGGCGATGTTAAACCAACAAGTACATGATCGGACGACCCATCTTAATGAAAAATATAAACGACTCACTGAGGATCATGAAGAACTCCATCGAGTGGTAATGGAGATGAGATCACACATGGGTGATCCATTTGCCCCTTCTTATTGGCCCCACGGTCTCGACGACGACTAACCTCCTCTCCATTCTCCTCCAGCACCGTCTCTATTTTAGATTTATTCCTCTCCTCCAGCACCGTCTCTGTTTTAGATTTATTGTATCTGAACGTATAAATGTTTAAATTTGTAATAAATATTTAAGTTTTATATTATTTTAATTTTATTTTATTTATTTGATTTTAATTATTTTTCTACTTCTGTTTAGTATATATTTTTTAAAAAATATTTTAAACTATCACTGGCAAGATTACCGACGGAATACTTCTGTCGGTATATTTTAGAGAGTTAAAAGATAATTATTATAAATATCAGCTCTTGTATGGTAAAATACTTACCGATGGAATATGAGTGTAAATAATGATAAAAATTTCCGCCAATAAAACTATAAAATTTGATAGCCTGCATTTTATTTTTATTGAACAACCCGTTTTTATTAAAAAAAAAAAAATACATGACAGGAGACAAGTCTCCTTCGCTTGAACCCGCAATCTTAAGCAAGCCCCGCATGTCAACCAACTGAAGTTATTATCAAAACAATTAAAGAAAAATATTAATGTAATTCATCTTTAATACAAACAGTAGCAACTCCTGTTTTCTTAGCTGCGTTTATAATTATAATTATAATTATAATATGAAAACTTCACTTGTGGACTTCATTTTACCATGCAAGAGCTGGCCCTATCACGGGCATGAACTCCATATATACGGACGGAAAAAAAACACAAAAAATTCAATGGTACAATGATGGCCCTATCACATGTTTGCCGACAATACATGGGCCTTCCGAGCTAAGGAAAGCTGGCTAGCCAAGTCGATAGCTAGCCAAGCTCCTCGAGATGCTGCTTGTTAAGCATATGACAAGCTGACAAGCACCAGCGGGTTCCATTTTCGTAGTTTTATTGCTGCAAGCATATCCAAAAATTGTTCCAAATAACTTCCTTGACGCTATTGCTATCCGATAAAATATTATTTCAAGCTCTGAAACCCATCTTTAAATATCCCTCCATCCATAGCTAGCCTTGTCATCTCAAAACAAGAAGAAAGAAAGAAAGATGGAGAAATCTCTGCATGCTCTAATAACCAGCGTCTTCTTCTTCCTCCTCCAATTCACCTCACAGTGCTACGCATCAAAAGATGAAAGTTACTCTCGACCTCCTGCTCGCAACATCATCTTCACTGGTCATCACGGATTGGAATCTGAAGCCCAACAGGTTAATTTCTTTCTCTCCCTAGCTCCATCTAGTTACAGATATTATACAATGCGTAATTTATCGTATATGTTTAGCTCAACGGCAGAGGATAACAGATGTATGGTTTCAGGTGCACGTTTCGCTGGTGGGGAGAGACCACATGAGAGTCACATGGATTACAGATGATAAGCATGCACCGTCCACGGTAGAATATGGAAAGCAACCGGGAACATATAATGCAATGGCAACCGGAGACCACACTTCCTATCGTTATTTCTTCTATAGCTCAGGCAAGATACACCATGT
>Ga0325410_1010022_pt1 | contig 10051 bp, 7 predicted proteins | sample PopdelMetagenome_16_FD_206182 | JGI IMG/M metagenome (GOLD analysis project Ga0325410, IMG submission 206182) | Populus deltoides microbial communities from Bellville, Georgia, United States - Xylem-PdIQD-R3 | ecosystem: Host-associated > Plants > Phyllosphere > Stem > Wood/Secondary xylem...
CTGCCAGAAAGTGTGTGCATCAATGCCAAAACGTTACGTGAAACTAATGCAAATAGTAGAGGATAAATTAGTTAAATAATCTCTGTAGCTTTCGGAAGCTAGATTGCATTTTTACCTTGCTGATTGTGTTTATTAGAAGATGAACTTGGAAATCAAGTTACGCAAATCATCCTTGGTAAAGAAGGGCCGTGATAGTGAACTATCATCTGAAAAAAAAAAAAACTTAATCAAGTCAAGATTGAAAAGAAAAATCTTAAGCTTGCAAGTCAGAAATTCTTAATACGAACATGGTAAAAAAACTGTCCTGTTTTTCAGATCAATTGGGAGAACCTGCTTATAAAAATCAAGATGAGGTGAGCCAGAACAAAAATATCCTCAAATAGATCGGAACAACGTATAATTACGGACACTATAAATAACTCTTAAAACTAAGACTCGAGAATGAAAGAATTGTAGCGGTATGTTGAACTGAAAAATCGATTAAACCTAGAAAACTAAAAATAAAAAATAAAAAAATGAGAAAACTTAAAAAAACCAATTAAAATTTTGAAAATACCAACCGGTTTGGTTTTAATTTTATAAGTTTGAAACCGAAAAAACCGATCCAAACCGGTTTAGACTGGTTTTTCTTCTAAAAAACGGAACCGAACCCAAAACCAGTCGGTTTGAACCGGTTTTGGTTTTTTTTTTTTTAATTTCAGTTTGGTTACTTTTTTTTATATATAAAAACCAAAACGAACCAAAAATAATCACCTCTTCTATTTCCTAAACTCTCTGGCCACCAAATAAGTAACCCCATTTCTGGAGGCCCTTCCCCATTTGTTGAAGGAACCCCTGCACCATCATCTCTGGAAGGTCCGGGAAGTTGTCTCTGGTCTAATCTCTTCCAATTGCTGAGGACTTGTTGAACTTCTGGTCGTGTTGAAGGTGAGGGATCACCACAATGCAAAGCCAATTTCAATGTGGTAAGCAACTTATCACCGATTATTGAGGCATCTTTCATCAATTCCAAGTCAAAAACCTCATTAGTCCACTCTTCTTTGACAATAGAGGCAATCCGTTGAGGCAAATCCACACCATTCATTGGCTCACCAGGAGACTTCCCGGTAAGAAGTTCCAAAGTACACTCCAAGGCTGTATACATCTGTTTTTGTGTTTTTGCTATCTTAAGCTTTGAAAGCTCTGGTGCTTGATATCCTAATGCTTCTGCAGTTGCAATTACATTAGTGTTGGCAGCAGCTGTCATTAGCCGGGATAGTCCATAATCTGCAATTTTTGCATTTTTGTGCTCATCAAGAAGGGCATTGCTTGATATAAGGTTCTCATGTATGATATTCTCATTGTCGTGAAGGTAGAATAGGCCTCTATTTGCATTTTTTTTTTTAGATTAATGTGGATGCCGGGCTAATTTGCGCGTATCTTAACTAATCCCGCAAGCCCTAAAATTAACGATTATATAAGCCTACAGTGGCCATTCTTGTTTGCCAATCAATTGGTGTATCAGGTCCTCTGGCTGCACGTGCAGCAAGTTAAAATACAGCATGTTGCTAGCTGAAGAGAATAGCTTGTAAGAATATAAAGCAAACTAAAAGAATTTATGCTTTTGATGGAAGAATGTTGCAAGAATCCCTTTAGGCATGAGTCGAAAACAAGATTTTTCTCTCCTTAGGTCCCAAATAACAAGTCCTTAATGCCAAAAGATTTGGGTGCCGGATTTTACCGAGCACATCAACCTCGTTTTCGAATTCTTTTTGGCCCTTTGAGATCTTCTCTCTTAATCTTTTCACTGCAACTTGATTCCCATCCTTTAATGTGGTCTTATGGACAGTCCCATAAGTGCTCTTTCCCATAATTTCTGCAGCTGCACACAAAAGATCATCAGCTGTAAGAAACCATTGGCCCATCAAAATGGACTAGTTCCCCTCCAGCCTCTTCACCAGATTCAACTTACACCTATCGCATGATCAATAAAACATTTTCTACTAGTAGAGGTACGAACTATACCAAAATCCTATAATTCAAATGTAAACTGCATCATGTGTTCATCAATCTATAAAGACAACACTAATATAATATATACTATGATATTTTACTCAGAGTAATGTATCCTCTTCTCTTTTGGGTTTTTGGTTTGTTTCTCTTTTCAATGAAAAGCTTACCGTTTTTTTGATTGATAAACCAGAAAGGAAGGTGGATCTTCGTCAGTGCTAGATTAGCTAGGCAACTTCATGACAATGTAGTAAGAATTAAGGGAGAATAACGATTTAATACTTCTAATGCATAAACGAGGACCTATCAAATATCTTATTTCTCGTACCTTCCTGTTTCAGATTTTGAAGCCTGGACCTTCGTTTTAAAGACTTGATCATCTTCAATGGACCATCAGAATTTATATATTAAATGTTGTAATAAACAGCCCATTACTACAGGCCTTTGATTGTCCTAGAAAAAAATACCACTAGCCCAATTCTAGAGGAATATTACAAGTGGGTTTTCTTCGTTGTTTGTTTGATGGCAGAGAGATTATTTGGCCCAGCAAACAAACACGCCTTTTTACATTTTTTTTCTCCCCGTGAAACAGCTAACGTGATGGAGCTTGGAGGTTCTCTCTAGTATCCATTATGTCTGCGTATTTAGAGTCAGTCATGCATATAAATCACACATAATTCATAGATAGTGATAATGACGAAGCTGTCAATTTCCATTCAATGAAATACGATAAAAGAGATGGGATTTCATATGGTTTGAACCACTTAAATGGAGGTAGCTTGAGATGATATATTAGGTTGAACTAGTCTATATGAAATCATAAATCATGATTGATCAAAAACGACGAAGATCATAGAGCATAAGTATCTAGAAAATCACATGGTACTGTTTTATTAACTCGCAAGTGGCGTTCTAGCAAAGGAATCTATGAGCAGTCACTAATAATCCATAAATACACTGCATGTAGTAATCAAAGAGCTAGGTATTTATGAAGACAACTCTTAAAACAAGACAAGTCAAGCTGTATCTTCTTTTCTTTGCTAGATAGAAGAAAGCTTCTATTTCATCTTTTAAGGTTCCAAAAGCCTCACCGAAAATAACCTATTTATAAAAGATATTACCTTGATGTCTTGAAGGCTGTTTAGAGTATAATAGTGATTGTTTTTTATAATATTTTTTTTTCAAAAATAAATTAAAATAATATATTTTAAATATAGTATATTAAAATAATTTTAAATATAAAAAAAAAAATCAAATTTCATGTAAATGGCTGTTTGCAGTTACAAACAGCGGCTAAAAAAGTCTTGGAGCCTTCCGTAGGTGAGGCCCAGAAGGAGACCAGCACAGCTGCACGTTATTGAATAATCAATGATGAACCCAATTAAATGGTTAATCAACGAAGTGCATCATCAATCAGGAAGAAAAAAAATGGTTATTATTAATAAACAGATGAAATCTCATGGCACCGACAAGTCGCCCAGTTTAATTTTCGTTATCATACCGATCGATACATCGAATAATATCCCTTCGAATCTACAATAATTCTCTCTCTCTCCCGATTCTCGAATGCCATTAGCCTTGTTACTCTAGGCTCTCTCTCGCTCTTGAGGCAAAGATCTCATCACGAACACCGCGCATTTTACACACTAAGTTTCACGCGCCGCCGAAATGTCCTCTCCTACAATCCCAATCTCAAATCCCCAAACCCTATCCCAACCCCCGATAGCAACTCCCGCTTTCCGCACTTTCCTCTCTCGCCTCTCCATCTCCATCCGCCAAGGCTTCTCTCAACGCCGCCCATGGTACGAGCTTATAGACCGATCCTCCATGGCCCGGCCCGACTCTATCTCCGAAGCCGCAACCCGCATCCGAAAAAATCTCTCTTATTTCAAAGTCAATTACATAACCTTACTCGCACTTATACTCGCTTTTTCCCTCCTTTCTCACCCCCTCTCCCTCCTCGCCCTTCTATCACTCCTTGCGTCTTGGATTTTCCTCTACCTCTTTCGACCGTCAGATCAGCCTTTGGTTATTCTCGGCCGTACATTCTCGGAACGTGAGACGCTGGGGATTCTTGTTGTTTTGACGATTGTTGTTATTTTCTTGACAAGCGTAGGATCGCTCTTGATCTCCGCTTTGATGGTTGGGTTTGCTCTTGTTTGTGCTCATGGCGCGTTTAGGGTTCCTGATGATTTGTTTCTTGATGACCAGGAACCTGCTAGTGCTGGTTTCTTGTCTTTCCTTGGCGGCGGCGCCTCTTCCGCCGCTGTTGCGGCTGCTCCTGCTGTTCTCGCTCGTGTTTGATGGTGATTGAACACGGTTTGGTTTCTGTTTTAGATTAGTGGTGAAGAGATTCAATGGTAGAACAATTGCAAAAGATTTGATTAGGGTTTTGTAGATCGGAATGAATTGGAAATTTGATGCAGCATTAGATCTTTCAAGTAATTGATCTTGTAATGATGAATTTGATAGTTTCAAGCTTTTTGTTTCTAATTTTAAATTTATCTTCCTTCCTTCCTTTTTTTTCTGTGGTGTGGGTGTGCTATTATTGATGAATCATTTCTTAAGACCTAATTAGTGTTTTACTTTAGTTTGGGAAAATGATAGTTGGTTGACAAATGACATGAGACTTTGTTTAAGGTCTGAGATTTGCATGGTTGAAAGTGGACTGACTCTGTATGAGATGGAGAAGCAGTGAAAGATGAAAGTTTGTGAGCTAGTTGTTTGAAGAGTCATGGAAAAGTTTAGGGTTAGCCAAGTTATGATAGCAGGTGGGATTGGATGGGATGAATTTGTCAAGTATTAGAAAGGAGGTGAACCTGGGCTCTTGATAAATTAGACTAATTTTTTGTTGCAAGTTATCTGGAGCTTTGGATTGCCATACTGTGTTCTTTTTCAGGAAAGGAGCACTTACATGATGACATTGAGAGCTTAAAGGAGCTTCAATAATAACTCAATGTATTGTGCTTGTAGTTTGGCTTGCGCGTAGTTCTTTGCCGGGGCAAATGTGTTTTGCCATGCATTTGAGTTCCGAGCTTACGTCCAAGGGGTTTCAATCCTCTTAAATACAGATCAAGCTGAAAATTTTCCTTCAATGTTGTGTTTGGGTATTTCTAATTGTTGTCGTGATTGCTGAGTTTGGTAGCAGCGAGGAAGGAACACGCCTTGTGATTTATGTATGAGAAAAAACCCAGAATCTTGGAGAATACGTGGTGGGCATTTGTTTTTCTATGATGCTGTGCAACTATCTTTCTTTAGTCTTCCAGGATTTGTTGCTTCTCGGAGTACTGCAAATGTATGCACGCATGCTAGAAGCCTTCTAAACCATTTTCTACTTTTCTTCTTTTTTATTTTTTATAGATGCAATGAACTCTAACATATATGGTCCGATAATAGATAAATTGGGCAATTATCACAGTAAATGTAAAAAATTGATGGAATAATATCATTTAAAAAAATTTGATGAAATAATATATATTTTTATTTTGGTACTTTTTAGAGCAGTGACATTTAGTAAATGTCACTTTTTAAAAACACGACAAAATGAAAATTCAATCATTTTACTAAAAATTTTAAATTGCTAAAACCGAGGTGTCTTGGCTAAATTTTTTATATTTAAAGATCTAACGGTCTGCGTAGTAAAGTAATCGTTTCTATAAAAATTTAAGTAATTCAACGATCAAATTAAAAGTAACAGTTCTTTTGATTTTAATATTATGCGATCAAATTTTCTCTTGAACCTAAATATATCTCACTGGTTTATAAATATAATTGTTAGGTGATTCACATGATATGCTTGAGACATAGCTTTATTTAATTATACTAGACCTATAATTGACTATTCAAAATTATTTGTTATCACGAGTCTAACCATATTATTGATATTGAAATACAGCTAACAATTATTTTTTTAAATTTATTTTTTAGTTTATAAAATGGACAAAGATATATATTTTAACTCATGAAACATGTTAAAAAGTAAATATCCATGAAATTATATTTTTTATATGAAATGATCAGTTGATTAACACAAATAGATCTAATTAGTTTACTAGTTAAGCCAGATGATTGGATTTTTAATTTATTATACTTTTAAAATGTGGTAAGATAAAAATATATTATTTTTTCAAAAAAAAAAATTAAAAGCAAATGGAAGAACCTAACACCTGGGCACACAAGTCTTCGTGGCATCAGCCTCTGGTATCAGCCAAGCCAGAAGGCGGGGAAGGACTTGCATCCTCTAAGAACTTGCAAGTACTAGGACGCCACCAGCTGGTTATGGCGTTGGGACATGCTATGCGTTTGGCAATTTTTATTTATTGAATTATTTTTTAAAATATTTTTTATTTAGAAATATATTAAAATAATATTTTTTTATTTTTAAAAAATTATTTTAATATCAACATATTATAAATACGTTTTAAAGAGATACGGATCATATAAATGACATGATTATATTCTATAGCGACATAAGTGCAGCTAAATATCCAGCACATGAATGGTAGTTTTATTGATGAGATGGCATCGTCACATCTACTCTATAGTTTTTGGCAGAATTGTAAGATTATATATTTCAGGGACTGATTTGATATCTGAAGATGTGTCACTAATTTCAAGCAAAGCCTTAAAATTCAAAAATCAGAAAATGTTTCTTCTAATTGCAAGTGATGGTATGCGAAATAGCATGCACTCGTGTGACTCTATCACACGCACTTGATGGAAAGAAAGAAAGCCAGAGTAATTATCTAATATAAGTAAATTTATTTGCCTCACATTTGTAATCATGCATAGGTTCTTGATGGAAAAGATAATGCTAATACTGGCACACATAAAGCATCAATCCTGCTACCAATTTCCAGAGAAACATTACTAAAATCTAATGGTGTAAGGGTGAAATTGAACAATATTAAACTGTAGAAACTGAATAGGAACGCAATATTCAATTCAGGGGTTAATTTGTATAATTTTGTTCAGTATTATTATTGGGGGGAGGGGGGTGTGAAGGGGTGGAGAAACTGAGGAGAGTGGGCGGAAATTACAAAGGCAGGGTACTATATCTCTATCGAACCGTTCAGCTAAGCTGACTGAACTAACAATTTTGTAACGGATCTTATTAAACAGGAAGCCATTGCTGTCTTCTCCTCTCTACGCGTTACAAACAAAATTCTTCATTTCTTCTCCAATGGAGTCCTCTGTTCTTCTTCGATCCTTTCAGTGTAACTCCATCTCTCCTTGCATTTGTGTGTTTTGTTGCTTAATTTGCCGATAATTGTTCTTTTTTTTCATCCTATCTCTGTAGTTAGATTCAAATCAGGTTGCAAGCAGCGAGATCTATTGTAATTTTTTGCTTATGTTTATGAAATAAAAATTGTATTAAAGAGAGAGAGAGTGCTGATATTTAAGGCACGTTTGGCTCAAAATTTAAAAATTGCAGTCCAGTTTGTTCGTCTTACTAATTATTTTGCAGTTTTTCACCTATAAGTATATAATACTCGAGATTCCCACTGCAGGTAACTTGCTCGCTCAAGGTCAAGGCTTGACTGTTGGCAGGAAACTGATATCTTATCCATCAAAGAGAAATCTAAGACTAGTATCCTGTGTAAAAACATCTGAAGCTCCTGCAATAGCCAAGAGTGATGGTGAGTTATGTTCTAGTAATATGTGTAAATATTATTTGAGCGCCTTTTATTTTTGGCTTGGTTTTTTTTAAATTTGCTGCCACTGACGAGTAATGTTTTATTAGATGGCAATAAACAAGGGTCATTGGAGAAGGATTCTCTGCGAAATGCAACGTTTCCGAATGGATTTGAAGTGAGTGTTTCTCTTTGAGCTTTTAATTGCTTTCTAGTTTTGTTGCTATTAACTTGTGAATTTATAGTATTAGATGGATTCTTATATTCAAACTATGTCATTTTTCTGTTTTAAATTACTTTATGTTGTTCTGATGATCTGATCATGATTTTTAACGCCTCCTAATTGTATACTAGATAAATGCGGATTGATTTTATGATTCAGGGTAACAGAGATACATTTTAAGTTTTTATTTGGTTGCCCTTGTTTTGAGAAAGCTTGAATAATAGATAACAATCCTCCCACATTCTGCGAGAATTTGAGATTTAGGAAACATAATAACCAAACCAGACATCAAATGCGCTCTCTCTCTCTCTCTTGATGGTGTTAGAAATGAATGCAGTTCATGAATCAATCAACTTGAAAGTCAATTACTTGCCTCTATAAAGCTGTTGAAATTTGACACCGGATATTCGGATTAGGACTTTCAACTTGAAAAAGCGACTAGATGCATGATTATGGATTGCATATAAGCTTGTTAAGGTCTGAATGGACTTTGTCCTGATATTAACTAATGCTTTCCCAGAATCACCAGGCTAACAGCTAATATCATCCCTGCTGACTATCTGCCCTGGCAGGCACATAAGGGTTTCAGATTTGATTTTCACATTAACTTTCCTTGATGGTTTGATTATTTATCATGCTGATGACTTTGGTTTTCTCAAGAAGGCTTGATTCAACATCTCATTTTGATCTATATCATTTTGCATACTTCTGACATGAATCTTCTTTGGTTCTTGTTTTCAAATCATCAAAGGCATTGGTACTAGAGGTCTGTGATGAGACAGAGATTGCTGAGCTGAAACTGAAGGTGAACTCCTGATTCATATTGCGCTTGTTTGTCTTTCACAGACTGCTATTCTTGTTGCCCAGCCACATCCTTAGAAATGTCTCTGATTGTTAAAAATAAGGTTTCAGCACCTCATCATAAATGAATATAGTAGTGACACTATGTTCCATGTCTGCAATCTCCTTGAATCTTATGAATACATTATATTACTGGCTCTCTGCTGTTTGCGATAGGTCGGGGACTTTGAAATGCATCTGAAGCGGAACGTTGGGGCTGCGAAAGCTCCCTTGATATCATCAACACCACTACCACCTATTCCAACTCCACCAATGGAGGTATCAGCAGCTGTTTCTCCATCGCCATCGCCATCTAAATCCTCTGTCGAGAAAACCACTCCCTTTACAAATGTCTCCTTTGGGAAGTCATCTAAGTTGGCAGCATTAGAGGCTTCTGGAGCTATTGGATATGTTCTAGTTGCTTCTCCAACTGTAAGTAATGTTACCAGAGAGCAAAAGGCCAATGTCCTCTTTACTCGTGAACAAAGCCTTTAAGGTGACATACGCGATCATTTTTTTTTTTTTTGCTAGGTTGGCTCATTCCGAAGGAACAGGACAGTTAAAGGAAAGAAGCAGCCTCCTATCTGTAAAGAGGTAGATGCGGCACACCATTTTTGTCTGTCAGATGTTTTGTATTTGTTGAATTATTGAATTGTTGCCAACAAACTCTGTTTTGGAAATTTCGTCAACTAAACTATCTATATTCAATTCCCCTAATTTCATTTATTTCAGCAATGTGTTATTTGCCATTTAGTATTAGTTTTTATCTGCTAGCATGACATTGTGAGAGTTAATGGTTGAGGGCCAACCCTAGCTTATGTTTTGTATTTATGGTACCTTCCAATTTCATCTGTAGTTGCAGCCTTTATCAGATTTATGTGAACCAAATGAAAAGAAATAAGAAAAACGATTTGGCATATAGTGAATAGAAGTTATTTGATTGTAGATAGTTTCAGGTTGATGAGACATTTTGTAAGCTTGGTAGATCTGTGGTACACGTGGAAGTAATTATTGGTTACTGATGTGCTGCTCGTAAGTAACTTATGCTCACTCATCTATTAACGGAGAATAGCCATGTTGATGAGATTAGCGCACACCGATAACTTGCATGTGCTAGAATTTATGTATGATCTGAATTTGGAGATCGCAAATTCAAAATTTCATTTGATGGAGATAATTTTTCCATCACCAAAACTGTGGCCTGGCATGTACTAACTTTTTTTTGTTCCCTGCTCATATTTACCATCCATTGTAGGAATGCTTTTGTGGAAAGATATCTTTGATATATTTTTGGATTGTTTTGATATATTAATATCAAAAATAATTTTTAAAAAATAAAAAAATATTTTAATATATTTATAAATAA
>Ga0325410_1010023_pt1 | contig 10050 bp, 4 predicted proteins | sample PopdelMetagenome_16_FD_206182 | JGI IMG/M metagenome (GOLD analysis project Ga0325410, IMG submission 206182) | Populus deltoides microbial communities from Bellville, Georgia, United States - Xylem-PdIQD-R3 | ecosystem: Host-associated > Plants > Phyllosphere > Stem > Wood/Secondary xylem...
TGATAGCATGCATTCGTGGCGAATGCTGCGTGAGCTCTCATCATGGGCAGGAAGCATTCACCACCTTCTTGAATAGGTGTGTAGTACTGCATTTCCATGCCACACACATAATCAATGTTTCTCTGTAGAGCCTCCACATCTGCTCCTGTTAATTTTAGGAAGGCACCGCTTTTTTTCCTTTAGGCCCTTCTCATGAACCTGGACTCACCGGTGCAGTCACTTGGTACAAGGGCGGGATTCGTAGGAATGGATGATTTAGCCTGTCAAGAAAGAATTTCAAAACCGAATTTCGATCAAAATTTTACGTACACGGTGATCGGAGAGGTAATTGACATTAACTAATAATTAACAAAGCATGTTGTCACCGTGGTTAGAAATTATTAGAAGCCCGGTTGTAAGGACTGCGATATATGTAGCATGGTGGAATTTGCTAGCAGCAGCTACCGTTGACCTTAGGATTCCAATATCGTACACTGGAGTCATGTCCGGCAGGAACAATCCGAAATTCCTCTCGCAGGTAGGCCCTGGCTTGAGATCTTCATTAAAAAGTGCGAAAATGTAAGTTTCAAATGTCCGGTTGGGCATGAGAGGGGTGCCAGCTCCAGATGTTACATGCTGCATCAGATTCCTATTGTATTGAGCTGCAATTTCTGCATCAACACCAACTTGTGATGAATCTCCTAGTGATGGCCACCCGGTTTCGGATATGACAATCTCAATATCACTAAAACCAAGAAGTTTCATTGCTGAAAAGACAGCATCCAGTTGCGCATCTAGCATGTTTGTGTAAGAAAGCTTGGAGTTTTCATCAAACACTCCTGAACTAGGCCTAAACAGTGCATAATCAAGAGTTTCAGGAGAGGATCCAAAGAATGGATAAGGGTTAATCATGAATGGTGAATTGGTAGCTCTAAGGAAGCTAAGCAACGGTTTAAGAACATGTGTATCATATCCTTGTCGAAATTTCCCACCGGATGGTGGGCTTGAACTTGAGAGAATGCCTAAAGAGTGAGGGGTAGAGATTTTGATTCTACGGTCTAATGACGCACCAACTAAAGCTGCATGAAGAGTTTGCATAGCAGGAACCAAGCTTGCTATTAACAATTTGTTTGCTGTTGATATTACTTCATTGCCTACCAAGATTCGGACAATGTTGGTGGTCCGCACATGAGGTTGGACATTGGACTTCAGCCATTCTTGTGCAAAACCTATGTTGGTAAGGTGAGGGATTTGATCATTTGTCACTGTGACTGTGACTGCAATGCCTGTGTGAGCAAAGGCTCGTAGAATTTCGGTGCTGGCATCAAAGAGCCTAACGCGGTTGATAATGGTGGATTCTAAAAGAAAATGGGCTACCTGTGCTGGTGGAGGCAGGTTGTTAGCCAACGTGCCATAGTTTACTCCAATACTTCCTTCCACTCCTAACAAAATAGCATGCAACATTGATATATAATAAGTCATACATGAAATCTTAAGGTCACCATACAAAGAGGAGGAAGATCAGGCATATTTATCCATACCTTGAATATAGAGAGTTGAGGCAAGAAGTAAAATTGTGGTGACAGTTGAAGCAGAAAACGTAGCCAAGGCATTCTCCATGTTTGTGGTGAGGAGAGGTGAAGGTTGTGAATTGTACTGCATGGGGTATAGCCATGATCCATTCAAGAAGTGGACTTGAGATGCTTTTCTTTCTACGTAGGGGAGGTTTTTGTGCTGTCTGGCTGCTTTTTTTCGGTGAGTGAGAACTTTTTAGCTGTTGTATCTGCCTGCTGCTTTACATGGATCTAGAACTTTAGCTTTGGCTTTGAATCTTGTTCCATATCAGTTTCTGATTTGATCCAAACTAAAATTACTTATCAAAATATATATAAACATAGTTAATTGGAGGATTATATACTAAAAATAAATATTAAGCTATGATTTTGACGATTCGTTAAGATGATTTTTGTTTGGAAATGTATTAAAATAATATTTTTTTATTTTTATTTTTTAAAATTTATTTATGATATTATCACATCAAAATGATATAAAAATATTAAAAATTAATATAAAACTAAAAAGAATTTCAAGAATTTTAGAAACTAATCTAGATAGCATGCTCGACAAATTCGAGAGGAATATATAAATATATATATATATATTTTAGACTCCTCCCCCCAGTATAAATGGGTGCCCTCCAAAGTCCAAATTGCTTTACTTGGACAGGCAGGTAAGAATATATCCTTACTTACCAAGATGGAGAAGGTATATATATACTCCAAGAACAGCATTCTTCTTCAAGCAACTGGCCGGCTAGAAGGGAATCTTTGTCGATTATAGATATAAATAAAATAGACTAATGGCAAAAAAATTTAAGAGATTTCATCAATTTTTTGGTTAATATTAATTTCGCAACGATATTATTTGAAGTGCTTGGATTCCTTCGAATAAACTCACCTACGGCCTGTGAATTCCAACCTTTTGCCCTGAATTAATTAAAATATTCCTGGCTGCCACAAAAGGTATGTTTCAAAATCTCAAGAAAAAATAATTCATGCTAGAATATTTTAATTAATTAAACATGAATTTTTTATTTATATAAATCCAGAATATCTTGTCAAATCAGTGGTTGGATAATGAAATTCAAATGATTCAATAAAAAATTTTAAAAAATTATAAATCCCTTCTATCTCCAAAGTACATATCTACATCAAGGATTGCATTTACAGCCAATTACATTTTTTTCTTGTAAAATAATAAGATATAAATATAATTAACTCGAATTCGATTCCTGCATTCCTTATTCTAACAAAAAAATAAATAAAAAAAATACTACATCCACTTAACACATATTATGGTATGTGTATGTTAAATGCAAATATATATAGTGCTATCTTTTTTTTTTTTTTAATCTCTTCTTCAATACATTTTTCTCTTTTTCTGAAAATCAACACCTTAATTAATCAATTCTTTATCTTGATGATCAAGGAAAAAAAATCCCTAATATATATTCATTGAGATAGATGTTGTTGTGCCCTAATGTTTGTTAATTAGTTTTTGTACTTAATTGCAAATGCTCTCAACTCAATTTCAAACAAGGCATATATCAAGAATTGGTGAAACTTTATTATTAAAACAGGTTGCTTAATTTATATATATCAACTTCTTCAATTGTTGATTTTTTTTTTAAGGTTTCATAAAACAACAACAAAAAAGACATTAGGGCTAATAAAAAAATAATTAGTTATAAAAAATTAATATAATTATATATATATAAAAAATATAATAAACACTACAAAACTAATAAAAAATAATAAATAAAGGACATGTTCTTATCTTATTCAAATAATTTATCTGAAAAGCTTCGTACGTGATCTTCAACAAATTCCTTGTTTTATAAATTATTTGGAATATTTCGTGGTTCGCAAAACATAATTAAAAAAAAAAAGAGCATTTCTTTCTTCATCATGAATCATTCTAAGTGTCAAGGACAAGTTATAATTAACTCATAAAATACTTGTATAAACTTAATTAATAACCAGACTAATTAATATTGAACACAATATATTAAGTTTTGGAATTACTGATTTTTCAAGTTATTGCTACCATAGTGATACTTTATTTTATGTTGATTTTGCAATATATTTATTAGGTTATCAATAATCTAGCTGGTTATAATTTTAATCAAATTTGATATCTTTCAAGTCCAAAGTTAAGCTTGAGTTCGATTGATCAAGCTTGAACATGACTATATATACTGATCAAAAGAAGAAACTTTATTAGAATTAATTAAAGTTAATATATCACTCAAGGCTACCCAGATCATAGAGAGAACAGCTGGAAACTCCATAAAAGGAAGTAGAGATTACACTGAAAATGAAAACATACAGCTTTCATAGCAGAAGATCAGAAGGTCATCAAGAAACAGGAAGGTGATCAACATTTTGAAGCAACAAGCACATCAGCCTATGTCCATAGTAGCCCAGAACAAGAACCAGAAATGTACAGACCATATAATTAAAGCACATCTGATTTCAGGAACATGGCTTCAGCAGTGACCGTGAAATTACACACACACACACACACGCTAGTATCATCAGATGTAAACAAAAAACATCCCGGGACAGTATTGATAGTTCAGGAATAAAAATAGAATTTGAGTTGGAACCAGCATAAGGTCTCATGGTGACAAAAGGATTATAACAAAACTGCAGCAAGGCACAGGAAAGAGCAAGTCTTTTATCGGCAGAACTGCAGATTCTAACCACTTTGAGAATTAAGAAACCTGTGATCAGAAGCAGAATTAGTTCCATATAAGCGAGCGCAGATAACTTCAATTCAGGACATCAGACAATGAAATCTCATGGAAAAATATGCTTAACCAGTCCATCAGATTTCATCAAGACAAACTAACCATGATCCCTGTGACAAACTCGACAGAATACATGCTAACAGAAACAAAACAAAAGTATCATCCTTGATCAGGAGCAATCATCATCATCACTGGCACAGGCATTAATTGTATAGATGGACCTCATGATATGGTAAGGACAGGATAACAAGACCAGGAGGGAGGGAGGAAAAGGTATGCAGGAAGGGGGGGTGGAGAGAGAAGCCACCTGATATATCACCATAAATATTCCGTACCTAGATGAACCCCCTATTTAGCAACTAAAACACAGGAAAAAAAAGAGAGGAGGAAAACCCTAAACCCTGTTTTATTGCTAGACTCTTGTGAGCAAAAATCAGAAAACAACCCTTGCATGTGTGGTGGCTAGGGAAGAAAAGTACAGCAACTTATCTGATAAACTTTGAGCAAGCAGTTCTTCCTCTTATTGAAGCAAGACCCTAGTAGAAAAATATCCTCTTCTAATATTTCTTGCTCGAATGAGCATCTCAGAAACAGTAGATACCAGCAACATCATAACCATACAAGGCAAAAACATATGTTCTTGTTTAAAAGGCTACTGTTGTTGGAATACTCATTTGAGCAAGAAACATTACAAAGAGGCCATGCGAGCTCCAATCCTCTCTTTCTCACCACCTGTGGAGCTTTCACAAGTTGCTGCGACCATTTAGAATCCAAGCATGTTGCTATAAATAGGAGGCCTACATGCATGGATCTAAAGCAAAATTTCCAAAGTAATGACAAAGGACACAAACCCCCCCTGAATGACCACCCTACTCCCTTAGCTAGGGCAAATTAGGCCATTATTGCTGAGGGCAAATGTATAGTTACATAAATAAAAGCAGAAAATGGTAGCAACTTAGAGTTGGTGTTATAACCAAATTGGTTGGAGTTGGAGAATAAATTGTGGCAGGGAAAATGGTTGGAGGGTACTATATATAAATTTGTGGACACACTTGACAGTCAGAATAAAAGAAGAAAACAGAACAAGGAATTGTAGACTTGTAGTTGATCATGGAATGGCAGCTCAGCAAGTATAATTTTTAAGCTCAACAACCATCAGCATGCATGACCATGGAAGTACAGGATAAGCCAGCCAATTTTTACTGTAGTAAAAATTAAAGGTTCCATTTCTGAAAGCTACCATTCCAAATTTCCAAAGTTCATGGTGGCCCAGATAACTACAATTCTCTGTATCTTTTTCCATGTAAGATCAAATCATCAAGAAATATATAGTGGATGTGCATAATCAGAAGACTTGGTGTTTGCCTGCAACTTCTATCCAATGAAATAATCATACTTTCTTGGCCTTTCAGATTCACTGATGCCTAGAAACAAAGCCACTGATCCATATATTTTTTTCCTGCACTGGCCTGAGATTCTGTCTGATTAATTTATCTTTTGGTTTTGTCTGTTGGTTAGAAAGCAAGATTTTGATGGGAACCTAATTTGATGTGTACGTGCAGTGGAATGATAATACTATATATATATAAACACTTAATTAATTTTCTAATGGTAGATTTATGAAGTAATTAAGGTGGGATTTGGTGCACAAATTGAAGAAAAAGAAGTAGAAAAAAAATATTGACATAAGAACTTGAAGGGTTATTGTATTTGATTTATTTCAAAGATTTAATTTCTGAAAGTTTCATATTAATTAGTTCCACAGATTAATCAACAAAAGTATTTAGTGATTAATTAATTTCCAAGTGATTTGTCTCTTGTAATTCTATATTTAATTTTCTCACACCTTCTACATGTGTTAAATTAAATGAAAAATCACTCGTTTTTATTATTATTATTATAAATTAAGAAACACTTTAAAATACGTGGGACCTATGTTGAATATATAAGAATTACATGCGTGTGAAATTAGAAGATCTATCCATTTGAAATGTCTAAGAGATTATTCCATTAAATATATTCCTTTTAGAATTAGAAATAGGATAGGATATGTACTAAATTTCCAAAACAAGAGATTAATATGCAAAAACAACTTTCCAAAACAAGAATCTTACTCCAAATAATCTTTACAAATGGTAGTTGAAACAAAATTCCATATTTTTAAACTAGATTTTTATTTCCGTAGTAGATGTAACTAACTCTTTTGTACGTGTATGGAAGAAAGAAATACTGATATAATACTATATGTGTGTGTATGTATATGAATGTGAGAAATACATTACTGTACTTAAGAGATGCATGGCTATAACGTGATTATATTATATTAGAGAACAATATAAATTATATCTTAAAATCCTATCTAATAACTTAAGTTATTACGTTGATATAGTTATTTGATATAATATCAGAATCTTGATGACCAAGTAGTTACGAATTCGAATCTCACCATCTTTATTTATTTAATAAAAAATAAACACATGTAATGTGAGTCTGTGCAAGTTTCAAGGTAAAGAGCTTTACCTGGAGAGGATATGTCAGATAATAATATAAATTATATTTTGAAATTTTATCTAATAACTTAAATTATTAAATTAAAAATAACCCATTAATATATCAGAAGATAAAGCTTCGGCTAGAGATCAGCATTTTTGAGAAGGAATGCACAAGGATACGAGGCAAGATCATCAGTCTGCTGAAATGGAGTTAGCTAGAGGGAATGGACAAGAAGATGTGGTCTGTACAATACCTTTCTCGATCTCACCATGCAGGAAATCATGATGCTGCTGAAATCAGAACATGGGAGTTATGGGCCCGTACGTCAACTGTGATGTAAGCATCTTCACAAAACGATTGAAAGGGGGTAGGTGTATCCAATGATTGCAGATATCCCTCACTCAAATTCTAACACATACGAGAATGTAGAGCCATTAGAGGCACCTACCCTCTCCCCTAGCAGCTAGCTACCTAGAAGAATCAAAGGAAGCATGTATTGATGATGATGGTGATGATTTTCCCTCTTCTTTTCCATCGTTCTTTCAAGAATTAAATGGGATCCACTCGTTAGTTTCATGCTTCTTTTTTTGTGGAAGAGATTATCCATTGTTAGTTTATGGTGTAGGTTTTTTTTTTATTTTTTTGGATATTTTATTACTTGGACAAGGATTTTTAGCATAATTTATATATATCTATCTATATTTGTATCAATAATCCTTGAGAAATGCTATATAAAAAGAAGAGAAAAAACTCAAAAATATTGGGAATTATATATTTAAGCATGTTCTTGAAGTGGAGTCCCATAATGGGTCTCACTAATCTAATGTTTTAAGTGAGCGATGGCTCTTTTTTTATATTAGACCTCCAGATATTATTCGTAAACATATTTTTTATAAGACTTTAATGATAGGAAAATCCTTTATAATACAAATTATATATATATATATATATATATATATATATTATTACTATTTATTTTATTTAAAATAATTTAAATATAAAAAAATAATTTCATCCTCCTTCAAAATTTTTATTTATAATTAAAATTTGTTTCTCATTCTTTTTATTACTATTTTTTTATTTAAAATAATTTATAAAATTAGATTTATTTTTTAATTTCACCCTCCTTCAGCTTTTTTATATTTCATATTTGGTCTCTATTTTTTTAATAAATGTAAAAAATTAAAACATTAATAAGTGATTTTTCAGCTTATTTTTCATGACATAGAAAATACTGAAAAATATTTTTTAATTTATTTTTCATGACACCATCAAATATCAAAAAATAACTTACTTTTTAGAAAACAACTTTTCAAATAAAAATTATTTTTTGATAAACAAAAAGAACCTAGTCCACATTTAGTTTACACAAGTTTCATTACATATTTGATAAACAAAGAATGCCTAAATTCTAAAATTTATAGTAATACAAACCATAATAATAATTATAATTATAATAATAATGATAATAAAAACTCCAATAACACCATTTGAATGATTTAATTGATGATGTTGCTTTAAAAAAAAAACACTACACTAGTAATTAATTGTCACATATTTAGAAATAGAATATGAGCAATTATGTTTGCAATCTCAACATTGTTTTTGAATTCAATTATGATAGATGAGAGAAAGAAAAACATGTAATTAAATTTTAAATTTTTTTTTCTAAATATATGCTAATAACATAACTATTCATTTTGAATCAATTATTATAATTTAAGAAGCTTAACACAACATCAGGAAGAAAAAAAAAAACAATTAGCATTTGATGTGGTAAGGTTGATATTGCATCAATTATGAAACATTCGTTCTGAAACATTTTGTAGACTGAGGACCTGTTTGAAACATGTTGATAATTTCGTGGGCCTTAACGTAGCTTTCCAATCAAAATAAAAGTTCGATAACAGTGCGCATCCGGGGAATCGAACCCCGGTCAGTACCGTGGGAGGGTACTATGATACCACTACACTAGATGCGCGTTTTTGATTTCGGGGAGCCAATATATTATATATATACAAATTAAAGTAAGAATCGTTACGAAGGCTTATTGATCATTTAACAATGAAGCTATTTTATTTTTCTTTCAATTCAGCCATTTTTTTAAAATTTCTCCAATTTTTATTTTGATTCCATTTCTTTTCTCAATTTTATTATTAGATGTTTTTTTTAGCAATTATTTAAATTATTTTTTAGACTTATCAAGTCAATTGAATCAAGTTAGAACAACTTTCATATTATTTAATTTTTTTAAACATTAGATATATAAGGAGTTAAGATGAAATTGGATCAATGTGTTTTTTTATTTTAATTTTATTTTTTTTTCTCAATTTTATTCTTGGATGTTCTTCACTTGTCAATCAAATTAATGCTTTTAAATTGATTCATATCTAAATAATTCTCATGTAATTTGATTTTAACTTGATATTAAATAAGAAGTTAGGTCAAAAAATTTCAAGAAAAATCCACCGAGTTGGGTTAAATAAAAATATCAAATAATTTTCTATAACAATAATATTTTTTTTATTATATTTAAAAAAATAATAATTCAACTGCATTATAATAAGACTAGTATATATACTAGTATCATCTAACTACCGCGCTCTCATAACAAGGAAAGCTATTAAAACTTCACATCAATTGGACTCGTAGTTTCCAGTTCCAGAGAATTATTATTTTTCAAGCACTTATTATTGAAGGAAAACCTACTTCTGGGATATTTTAGTGAGGGTTGAAAGCATTGATATATAGTTGTGTTTTTTTTTTCTTTTTTGGCTGAAAATGCACCAAGCACTAGGGCTACAAAACATGGCACATGGGAGGGACAAGAACCAATGGTTAGTCTCATTTTTGGTAGCTTTCTTGATGTTTTGTGATCAAGATTCACTGAAGATTCTGATCTAATCTTATTATAAAAGCGTATCATAGTTTGTATTGCTGTCAAACCCAAATCACTTTTAAAATATTTTTTAAAATGTAACATATTTTTTTATATTTAAAAAGAATTATTATTAACTCGCTGCAAAACGAGGGCCTGTTTCTTTCTGTGTTTCAAAAGTATTTTTGAAAAAAATTGAAAATTTTTTATTTACTTCAAATTAATATGTTTTTAGTGTTTTTAAATCATTTTGATATGCTGATATCAAAAATGATTTTTAAAAAATAAAAAAATATCATTGTCATGTATTTTAGCATGAAAAATTATTTAAAAAGCAACCACAACATGCTAAATCAATTTGGAACCACTCAACATGATTGTCAATTTC
>Ga0325410_1010033_pt1 | contig 10043 bp, 7 predicted proteins | sample PopdelMetagenome_16_FD_206182 | JGI IMG/M metagenome (GOLD analysis project Ga0325410, IMG submission 206182) | Populus deltoides microbial communities from Bellville, Georgia, United States - Xylem-PdIQD-R3 | ecosystem: Host-associated > Plants > Phyllosphere > Stem > Wood/Secondary xylem...
CTGGTGGAAGGTCAACCAAGTCCCAGACTGGATTTGCTTTCATCGACTCCATCTCGTCCTGCATTGCTTGAAGGAATTCCCTAGCAAGTCTTGCGAGAGCCTCTTCTTTAGTCTTTCTCTTCATCTTAATATTTATGCTTTAATGATGATTGTGGATGAGAAATTAAGAATACGTTTGCCTACGCGTTAGAGTTTGTGTTTTGTCAAAAACACACGAAGCAAATGTTTGGTTAACAAAAAAAAGCGATTTACTGTGCATGGTCCTACCATAAATTGCATGTGAAACGCAAGTAAATGGAAAGCAGAAAAATAGTGCTTTTTTTCGCGGCTCTCAATTCAGAGGTTGATACACTGTTCAGTGAACGGTGTAGCATGATACACTGTTCACTGAACAGTGTATCATGCCTCCACTGCTCACTGAAGAGTGGAGCATGTGAATAGTGCAAGAATTGCACTGTTCATGTGATTTTTTTTTCAGCGTGTTAATTTTTTTAACATTTAAAAAAAACACTAGTATAAAATGAATTAACCTGATAATATTTTATCTACGCTAAAAAAATTATGAAAATTATAATTCTTCTCGGATAAATTTTGTATGTAATGACATTATAAATAGTTTAATGGAATAATAAAAAGTATTTTTTATAAAGTATTTTTTATTTCATGATGTAATAGGAGTAATTAATTTTATAATATTTAAATTTAAAATCATTAATATTAATATATATTTTTAAATTATTTTATAACCTCAATTTCAAAAGCATTCTTAACCAAACACATTAAATTACTTTTTCTTCAATTTCAATTTCAAACACAGTTTTAACCAAATACCTATTTTTTCAAACCAATCTCAACTAAAAGTACTTTTTATAAAACAGTTTTTTTTAAACCACAACCATAACAGCTACCGCAATACCAAACATACTCTAAATTTATCAGGATTGGTTGTTTGAACGGTTTAGAAATTAAATTCATAACGCATATCACTTTCTCGTGGCCATTAATTCAATGACAAAATAGGTTTTATACCGAAGGCTTGGCTCCTCCTCCGTGTCCTCCTTCTAAATTCCTAATGATTCCAATGGACCCGGGCCCTCTGTAATTTTTGCTGCGTTCTTCAAAGCCATTTACAGCGTTTTTCGCAGTATGATTACGAGTATTTTTTAAATAATTTTTTGTGTTAAAATATATATTAATTATATTTTTTTTATTTTTTAAAAATTATTTTTAATATCAGCATATTAAAATGATCCAAAATATATAAATCATATTTAATTTTAATAAAAAAAAAATTAAAATTTTTAAAAACACAGTCACAATCACGTTCCCAGACATAATTTTAATTTAACTCCGTCAAAGGTCTATATCCCCAAATGGGCCAAATCAGATGACATTAATAGCTCATTAACCAACTGTACTATTAACCAACTGTACTATTGAATGTGTTTTAAAAAATTATTTTGATTAGAAAGTATTAAATTAATATTTTTTTAATTTTCTATGATTTAAATATATAAAAATAAAAAAAATATTTTTGAAAAACACCCACAAAAAATAAGTATTTTTTATTTGATTATGTTTTGGGTTAAAAAACCTAATCAAACCATGATTTTTATTTTTTCTAAATTGTAAACTAAACAGAATTGACCAACCGGTTTAAATCAATTAATTTAATTAGATTCGGGTTTTTTTTTTTTTTTTTTTGTTATGGTCATGAGATTTATTTATTTTTTTGCCTTCACATCACATCATGGTATTTTTTTTAATTATGGACCTGGGAGTATTTTGTTAATAATAACAAAATTAAATATTCCTCTGAAGCTTAAAGGCTAGTTCCCCATCATTCTATCAATTCTTAAAAATTAAAACGAAAAAACCAGCACCGACTACACCCTTTTTTTATAGTCAAATACTTTATAAATCGAAGCATTTGTGTTCGTGCCTCCAGCTCCAAGAAACTTGTAATGTCTTGGAGTTGGAGAAAATATATGGAACAAGTTGGTGTTATGTTGTAATGGCTCGTACACCTCCTGCAAATTCAAGGAAGAAGACTTTTTAAGTTGTAAATGCAACAAAAAACGCTCTGGTTGTCCACTGATCAATCACTTTTGATAACAAAATCATCAGCTAATCATTCCATGAAATCAGAAACATTTGTTGCTTGGAATGAGTTCGTGTTTGTAATTCAGTGAAAGCTACAACCAGGCTGGAGCGAGTTCATGCCTGTAATGCGATAGTCAATTGCTATCTCTGCTTCTGTTGTTCAGACCATACAAAGTACATACAAAATCAGCAGAGGCAAAAAGAAAAATGTTATGAGAAGAGTAGGTCTGCGCTTATGATTAGTAGAGCAGGCATGTTCCATCAGTATATGAGAACACCAGTTAAGAGATGGCATAAATACTTGCAGAATGAAGAGTACAGGATTCAGTAGCCATAATTATCCATCCATACAAGCTGTTTCTCCCCGCACAACATCCATTCGCTTAGCCTAAAATAACAATTAAACAAAGCTAGAGACTCTGGTGTTGATATATATTTTGCAAAAGCATTGCAACTCCTTGCATCATAAGCAATTGCAAGAACAGTTGTCCCCCTCTCTGGGCAGGCTTCAAGGAATTCTTAACATACAAACAGACAATGCATTTAGAATCTAATGGGAAAATAGTAACCTGCTTCTGAGCACAATTTGGCTGTCCTTTAATATCCAATGTGAGACTAACAACGACCATAATCGTAGCACAATAGTGATGGTTGATCCACCTGCAAAAACATATTATCTTCTTTGTGGCTTTTTTATGAGGAAAAAAAAGAAGCAAAACGCAGATACAAATGTTTAGAAAAGCACATGGCAACTTTTTGACACAGTTAAGCATAAATCTAAGACAAAAGAAAAAACTTACATCATTTTGGTGAGAGGGTGGAGTGATCCTGGGGAAGCAGCATCAGCACGTAACGTGTTTGATGAAACGCTTGGCCGAGGATATGGCTTGGATGTGCTAGAAGCAATTTGTAACAAACCAAACAAATTAGAATCTCCAAGCAAGAAGCAAGTAAACAATCAAAAAGGAAAAAGAAAAGGTCGGAAAGGAAAAAGACCCGAGAGGGAGCAAATGCATAGAACCTGCTATGTTTCTCATTCACTCGCGTGTTTACACTACTCTCATATTTCACACAAATTTATTATGGCAATTTCCAAAGATAACACGACAAGACGAAGAAGCAACAAGAATTGAATATATGATATGGAAAGATAAAGATTTGACTCAAATATCAACTGAATAACTATGAAACCAAACTGACCCGAACTAAAAAATGATCCGAGATTGAAAATTCAAAACGCATTGACCCCAACCTATGACTTTTAAAGCAAACCTGAAAAAAAGAAATTCAACTTCTAACTTGAATTTGTGATTTGGTTGCTTCCTTCAGGAGAAAAAAAAATAAAAACAAACAAACAAATCTAATGTAGCCAATCTAGATAAAAAGATTAATGCAATCTGAAATACTTTTTTATAAAAACGTAAACTTCTAGTTCTAGATATAAAATAATTAAAAATCAAATTAAAGACAACAAAATCTAACAAATTTAAAATTAACAAGAGGAAAATAAAAAATATAACTTGATTTTTGAAGTCTTGCTCTGATACTAACCGATGCGAACCCCGTGATCACGTGGTCATGTAACCCACAATGAAATTAAAAATCCAACCCAAGAAAGTCGAATATCAAGTTTGAAACTCCAACCTAGAGGTAAGCATGTACTTGAGAACCAAATATATTGGAAAAAAAAACTCGGCCCCGGAGATAACCATGTACCTAAGAACTTGAAGTATGCGAATGATGTCACGAAACTAGTTAATATTTAATAAGTCAGTGTACGATATTTGTTCCTATAAATTGCAACACGCAAAACAAAGAAAAAATTTTGTTTATGCAAATCATCATAACTATCAAAACTTGCAGTCATAAAAGCAATATATAATCCCTTTTAAATAACTTTAATGTACCTCTTTTGAGTTGCAAGTCAATGGACCTTTTCTAGTAATAAACTAATACAAGTCTAATACATAAACAACCCTAAAAAAACAATGTCTAATAGGTAAAAAAAACCTAATTTAGAATAAAATCCAAAGCTAATAATATTCAACACTAAAATAAATTAAAAAAACATCATAAAACAAATTCATCTTACTTAAAATCTCCATGCATGACCGAAACTCCTACTTGCTTTCTTTGGAGGCTTTACTGAAACTTCATGTTATAAATCAGCTAGGAAACTTTGTTTTTAATTGCTGAAATTTTCTTCCTTAAATTGCCTCCTTTTAGAGGGTGCTTGGCAATGTGGTAGCGGTTGCTTTTCAAATAACTTTTTGTGCCGAAATGCATGCCAATGATGTTTTATTATTTTTTAAAAATTATTTTTGACATCAGCACATCAAAACGATCCAAAACGTACAAACCATATTAAATTTTAGCAAAAAAAATTTAAATTTTTTAGGAACGCGGTGCCCAAACATATTCTTAGTCTCTTTGATGTGCAAGTAAATCCTGTAAAATAATAATAATAAAAAGAACAACAAAATAATCTCAAGCCTCCTTGCCACCACATACATTCTTTAATGGATATAGAATCCTTGCAAACTATAGATAGTATTTGCTACCATAAATATCTTCTTATTTGACATGGAATCCTTATAGAATAGGTAGGTTAATACTTGACACACATGTTTTCAAAAGCAATAAGAAATCATTGTATTGACTGAAATCCATAATATACAAGGAAAAATTCTTCAAATTTCACACATTCTTGTCATATTTCAGCTTTAATTTCAAACGTATCATTCTTTCTCGCCCGGATGGATTAGCAAGCCTACCATATACTTTCAGAAAGGTAAGGAAGTATACTTTCCAACCCAATTTTAATCTCTGTGGAATTCTTTCTATAGCTCTAGATATAATCCAAACAGTAAAAGAACATTCAGACAGATTTTACAAGATTCATCCATAACTTCAACCATCTGAAATAATATCTTTCTAAACTCCAATTGACCTGAGATTATAACCCAATGTAAAATAACATGTCTAGAAACTCCTATATAAATCTCAGTTCAATCCAACTATCGAGTTGAAAATTATTCTTAATAGAGTAAAATTGGATAGTATAAAATTTTATGCAGAAATCTTATATGACCTTGCTTGGGTCATATAAAAAAAAGTATATTTTGATTACATGGAGAGTAAAATGAAGAAAAGAGAAGAAATAAAACAAAAATTGATCTGCTTTTTGTTGATAAGAGAGATGGGATGAGGAAAAGGGTTTGTGAGGAGAGGGTTAGAAGGGTGTGACTGATGGTTTGTGTCTCTGTTATTTTCTTCTAAACCTATTAGATATTTATTGTTAGGTGAACCAATTTAATTCCATTCAGTTCAATCGGTTTTGGATTTTTAAAATTAAATTGATTGAAAGTGAATTTTTTTTGTTTTCTAATTGGTTACCTTGTTTTTTTTTTCTTTCAATTTTTTTTTTTTAGTTTTTTGGTTACCCCTAACCTTACCTTACCTTACTCCTACCCTCACCATAATACAAACACGCAGACCTGCTATAATACGAAACACTCCAGAGACACACACACACAGCATTCTTAAAGGTCCCTTAAAAAATAGTGAAAACACATAAGCATATGTTGCGTTAGCTGCCTGCAATGTATCAATCCCATGATAGATGTGTACTAGAATGGTCCAAGTATCGAACCCTATACACACGATGACTTTTTGCAATTTGCTAGTGAATTACGAGACAATTATCAATAATCACAGATGTCATGCATAGCCATTAAAAAGAATTCAAACATGGTCATTAAGGATATGATTAGGGTATGATCCAAATTCCAAAATGTCGCTTAGTGTAAGGGAACTCCTCTTTCCCTAATGCGATTTTCTAATGATTACTTCAGTTTTTGCTTGGTGTTAGGAAACACCCCTTATCCCAATGTAGTGAAGTTTTTTTTTTTTTTTAAGTCTCGGATTTGGCCTTCGGAAATTTGATGAAATGATGAGTGTTATGTGAACAAAAATTCACCGAAAGTGGCTTTGTTTTTTCAGTCTTTGGCCTCCCACAGAATAAAATCTCTTAAGCAGTGTTTTTTTTTTTTGCCAAGTGGAAGGACAGACAAGTGAAACTCCGGTAGCCAGGGAGTGAATGAAGCAAATAAAAGTAAACAGAATTCTCCATTCAAAAAGCTAGATAATTTACACGCATAAATTAACACCACAATACCAAATTCACGTGATAGATAGAGAAGCCAAAGTTCAAACAAAGATAGAAGAAGTTGAGAGATGGTGTGATTCTTGAAAGGGCGAAAGAAATTAAGCTCTGCTCTTGAAAGGAATGGCTCTGATGACTATCTGGTGGTAGACTGCGGCAAGAGCAGCTCCAATGAATGGGCCAACCCAGAAGATCCACTGTAAGAAACAAGAAGATACATTGCAATGAATCAAAATCACTACTCATCATTCATTGAGCTAGTAGTGAGAGCAAACTAAGTTCTTTCAATCAAACAACTTACGTGGTCATCCCATGCATGGTCTTTGTTGAAGATGATGGCGGCTCCAAGACTCCTTGCCGGGTTAATGCCAGTTCCAGTTATGGGGATGGTAGCCAAATGAACCAAGAAGACTGCGAATCCAATGGGAAGGGGAGCCAAAATCTGCAGAATAACCATGAATTACATAATGAGAGCATGCCCCTGATTGTATTTCTCATCAACCAAATCAATTTGCAGCAGTTACCAGAAAGAACACACACACACACATGATATATACATATATATATATATATATATCATGATGTGGAAACCATTAACATCATGTGCAAGCCAAAAGAAGCAAAAGGCACGCATGGCTAGCATGTGTCCGTGGAGGTCCAAAAACCACTGACAAACCACACTAATATCCATTAACCTATTCCTTGTGACTATCAACAGATGAAGCCACCAAATATAACTCAATGCAGTACCCCTAACATAGAACATACGAACACTGCGAAAAAAAGCATATGATAAAAATAATAGCAGTGGAGCAGTTAGCGGACATGGTAAAAAGCATAAGAGGAACGGATTGGCACCGCGTGGTTATTTTTTGATAATGGAGGGGGCTACAACTTTTTTAAACAAGATGTACTCTGGCAGGTTGCATAGCACACAGGACTAAGCACTCCAAGAGGCTAATTACTAGAGCGCATGCTAAAGTTGCAGACATTTCATATTCACCATCATCATTTTTCTCTTTTTTGGCAAAAGAAACCTACCAAAAGGTGAAACATCATTATCAAAGTTACCATCACACCCTCCACCTTCAAAAGCAAAGAAAGCAGACAAACTACCCAGCCACACCCACCAGTCTCTGTAAAAAGATTTCAGGAAACTTGAAACCAGAAACCACCCTAGATGAAAACCACACATCTATACCTGTCTAATTGCGTGTTTGATTCTGTGTGTGATTTTCAAAAGTGTTTTTTCTGGGAATTTGTTTTTTATTTTTAACATTAGCTCATCAAAATATCCAAAAGCACTATAAAAAAAAATGTTATTTCAAGACAAATATATTTTAAAAACGCAATCACAGTTTGAAACGAACTACCAAACATGGCATAAACTTGGAAAACGTGATTGTACCCCATATTAAAGATCTTGGTAAAAGAAAAAACCAACAATTTCTTGCTAACCAAGAACCATGCCTGTCAACGAGACGTACATGAAACAATCGAGCAATAAAAAGCAACAAGAAACACAGAAAAACATAGTAGAGTCTGTAAAACAATCACATAGCATCCATCGACACGGTAAGGACTGTTATAAAGTTAAACACATGGAGTAAAACAAAACCAAAGAGTACTTACAGGGACATGAGAGTCTCTAGCGTTTCTCTTAGCATCAGTGGCAGAGAAGACAGTGTAGACAAGAACGAAGGTACCGACTATCTCTGCACCAAGGCCATCACCCTTGGTGTATCCATGATTCACAACATTAGCTCCGCCACCCTGAAGCTCGTAGTTGTGGCTTCCTTGGAAACCCTTCACTACACCAGCACCACAGATTGCACCAAGGCACTGCATAATGATGTAAAACACAGCCCTTGTCAAAGAGAGCTTCCTTGCCAAAAACAGCCCAAAGGTCACAGCTGGGTTGATGTGTCCACCTGAGCACATGAAGATCTAGTTAGTACTATACACCATCCTGGACTTTAACAGGTAAAAAGAAGGAAATCCAGACAAAACCGGTATTAGCAAGAGAGACTGAACATTTAAGAGGCAGAACCCAGTAAGAAGGCTTATTTAGAAAAAACAAGAGAGAATTATCCAAGGCTAAGCAGGTCTAACAAAAAAAATAGAGAGAGAGAGAGAGAGAAGGAGGCATCTTTATCATTTATTACCTGAGATACCAGCAGTGCAGTAAACAAGGGCAAAGATCATGCCACCAAAAGCCCAGGCAATGCCTTGAATACCAACAGTGGAACATTTGCTGGTACCAGGCTTAGTAACACCCATGACAGTCAAGACAGTGATGTAAAGGAACAAGAAAGTGGCTATGAACTCAGCAATACCAGCCCTGTAAAAGGACCATGACTTGAGTTCACCGGGCTCAAACAAAGGAGCTGGTGGCGCCTCTTTGTAATCCTTGTCTGTTTGAGCTGATGTCCCAATAGGCTGTCTCTCTGAGAACTTGTTAGCTCCGAGCTTAACATCCTCTTCTTTGCCCTCCATTTTCTTTCTTGTAAGACGGGTTGCTGGTTTGTTTTTCTCTCTGTGTTCTCTCTGAAAGTAGGAGAGTACACTCAGGCAAACAAAGCAAAAGTTTAATGAGAGGAACAGAGATGAGGTGGTTTTATATATAGATGATAAGAGTTTTTCAATTATTTGGCCACTTAGAAAAAATGTGTTGTCTTTTTTTTATTTATTTATTTGCTGCTTGCCTATCATAATCATTAAATTAAGCCACGTCACGGACCGGCATTTTTATTTATTTATTTACAGGTACAATAATAATAAATAAACTACAGCTTTTAGTTTTAAGTTAATTTTTTTATACCCCTTGAAATTAAATACTCCATATTTTAATATAGTAAGTGGAGAGATAATCTGTTCTTTGCCATGAATCTCAAGATAACGAATAAATCGAATTGTTTTTTTTTTTAATTTTAATATAGAATAATCAGAATGATAGATACAATTATAACGATGCTGGTTGAGAATTAATCCCATCATAATAATCATACACTTCGTTGTTATTCCTCTATTTTATTATTATTATTATTATTATTCAGTTTTGAATGGAAATGGAGAAATATGTGATAAGTTTAGGAATATAATTTAGCTTTATAACGTGATTAGGAAGGGATAGAATATAAGGGTTAAGGCGGTATTTTTCTTATGTGACGGTATCATTTTTTTTATATTAAAAAAAAACTTGATTTATTTTAAGTTAAGTTTTTTATTAGTGTTTTTAAGTTGTTTTAATGTATTTATACTAAAAATAAGTTTTGAAAAATAAAAAAAAAAGTATATTATTTTAATATACCGAACGACAAACATTACACAAGCAAACGAGTGAGTGAGTGAGGGGGTAAGGGGGGTTGTTCTGGAAAGATCAGTGAGAGATGTTGACAGGTTGTGGTTGGCGGTTCGTACCCTCTGTTCTTATCCTCTCACCATCGGGGGGAGAGAGAGAGTGTGTCATCTTTTTCTTTGTATTTCTTTTTTGGTCCCTGAATTAAAAATAATTAGCTGTGCCTTCACCTAATCAGATCAAGAGAATGTGCATGGTAAGGGCTAGCTAGAAGAAAATACCACCTGTGGTCAAGCTCAGTGAGCTTCACCACCAGCTCGTGTAAAGACCAAAGTAACCACCATCCTTTTATAGGACGTGCTAATTATTCGCGTCCTAATAAAGAAAAAGGTTTATTGCTTATAAAATGCTGGTATTAATCCTAATAACAAATATTCAAAAATCAAAAGAAAAATTTTTTAATAGAGAGATTTTTTT
>Ga0325410_1010038_pt1 | contig 10037 bp, 10 predicted proteins | sample PopdelMetagenome_16_FD_206182 | JGI IMG/M metagenome (GOLD analysis project Ga0325410, IMG submission 206182) | Populus deltoides microbial communities from Bellville, Georgia, United States - Xylem-PdIQD-R3 | ecosystem: Host-associated > Plants > Phyllosphere > Stem > Wood/Secondary xylem...
GGCTGAAACGGCCTGTTGAAGCTCGGATTAATGACTCGAGGAGAGGAGAGAGCTTACTGACATCCCAGAAACAATAGAAGAGTTGGAAAAATATGCCGAGGACACTATCAACAACCCTTTTGTATATGACTTTTCAAGCTGGTGGTATCAGGTCCACTGCAGCTGATCATGCAGCATCACATGTAGGCAAGGCAAGTGGCCTTCTTTTGCTACTGAAGTCACTTCCATATCATGCTAGTCGCAACCGACACTTTTGTTATATACCAACTGAAGTGCCAGCCAAACATGGGTTGCCGGTCAAGGAGGGAGGTCAATTTGAAATCCGCTTGGATCCTCGTGAGAGTTTATGTAATGCTGTATTTGGTTTGGCATCAGTAGCTAATGTCCATTTGCAGAAGTCTCGTTCATTAGCTGGAACAGTCCCAAGTGAGGCTCGTTCAGTCCTTCTTCCAGCTGTGTTTGATCCTAGGTTGGTTCGAGGAGTTCCGGGTATTTCTCCTTTATGGTACCAGTTGAAATTAAAGTGGTCTTCATGGAGGGGGAAATACTACAAAAACGTTCATCATCTTCATCCTTCGAATCAAAATTCATGTTTTTGCACTGGGGGCTCGCAGATCCCCATGAACGTGGTATGCGGACATGGGCAGGATAGTGATTCATCTTCCTTGTTTAAAGTTGGATCGTAGTTTCAATTTTCTTTCATAATACATGGTTGGTCCCTAATTCTTTTCGAACTACAGCTAGTGATTTTCAATTTTCTTTCATAAGACATGGTTGGTCTCTGATTCTTTTCGAACTAGAGTCAGTGAAAATGCACATTTGCACCTTGACTCCTTGGAGATTGATTGTTTTGGCTTATCTAACTTCAGTGATTAAAATTCAAGTGGGGAGGGTATTCCATGGGAAATCCATTCCACCTACCAAGAAAGGTTGTCGAGTGAAAAAAAACGCTAGAGGAAGGGGTCGAACCTCCGACCTTATGGTTAACAGCCATACGCTCTAACCAACTGAGCTACTCCAGCTAGTTGAAAGTTTCGCATGAATTTAGATATGTATTATAGTTAATATATACAAGGGGTCTACAAGGGAATAATGAGTTTGCATCTCAATCGAGTCAAGCTGATTGAGAGCAGTCGACACGTTATTCCATACGCATAATCTTGCTAATTTTAAAGAGTTTACAGTTACAAATCCAAAAACATTCCAGTTAATTTGGAGAAATGCTAGGTAGAAGTAAGAATAAATTAATTAATATTGGGCTGTCAAAAAAGGAAAAAAAAAAAACTAATTTTGGGATTGAATGGCTGGAGTAAAAAATAGAGGGTCTGATGTTGTTTAATTAAGTGACTACATTAAGAGCACATACCCCCTGCTACCCGTCCAAGTCCAAACTGAGTTGCTAAAATGGGAGGTCGGTGCATCATAGGTTTCAGACATTCTCGAACAACATATGGCAAAAGTCTGTCATCTACTTAATTTTGTTCAATATATAGTTGAGTTTTTTATATAAGAAAAAAAATTAGTTTTCCATTAAATTCAGATTGTCTACGTTAAAGCTTAAAGGGAATTCATGAGAACTTAGTTCTTATATATCGTGTAGTATTGAATGCTTGAATTGTATGATCGAAGGAGCTGTGACCAGGAAAAGACAGAGAATACATCTGCCGAGGTTGCTATTTTGGGACTAAAATTAAGACATCCTAACATATTTTTTGGGTCTGCTCTAACTTGCAACGTAACATGAGGCAGTAACCTAGTTTTAGATGTCTTTCAAAACTATTTGAGGACAAAATCAACAAAGCCCCTGCTCTCAGAATCGAAAAGAGAAAATCCTTCTCCTTTAAACAATTAATTAACACAGCTCCAAAACACGAAAGCCCACTTGCATATAAACCTTAGCATTTTGGGACCCCCTGCAGGTCTTTCATCATTGCCCTAACTTGTCAGCCCCTTACTTTGCATGGCATCTCGAATTCTCACTTTATAAACACCTTCACCGATTCCCTGCAAGCCACCAGCTCTTCCTAATTTTCTCTCCAGGTTCTGTTTTTCCTTGACCAGTTATTGTTTTTGACCATTGCTGCTAGTTCGATCGTTTCCAGGAAAGGTCAGCTCTCCGATGGAGACCCATAAGCCCTCTTTTCTGTCCGCGATTTTCGTACTTGTGATGCTGTCTTTTCTACATGAACAAAGTAGCCAGGCCGCTCGGTTAAACCCAGTTGAAGCGGGAATTCTTATGCCAACAGAGAAAGATGGACCGGAAGTTGATGATGATGATGGTAAGGAAATTGGCACGAGATGGGCAGTTCTTGTGGCCGGTTCAAATGGTTATGGAAATTACAGGCATCAGGTGAAACTCGCTAATATTAACTAGCTAGCTAGCCCCCTCTTTTTTATTCCTTTTTTTTAGAGACCAGGTGGCTTATTTATCTTCTTGGACTTGATTAGTTAGCTAACACGCTTGATATACGACTCATTAGCATTGCAGAGTATGGAATTTTCTTTTCTAATATTGGATGAGAAATTAATCTTGTGTATGCTATTGATTAAATCATTGATGATTTAATTGTGGATATGCATGTGAAATATACACAGGCGGATGTCTGCCATGCGTATCAACTACTAAGAAAAGGTGGGATAAAGGAAGAGAACATAGTAGTGTTTATGTATGATGATATAGCTAAGCATGAGTTCAACCCAAGACCTGGAGTTATCATCAACCATCCTCAAGGAGATGATGTTTATGCCGGTGTGCCTAAGGTAATTACTCCACATGTACTCCTATTTTCTTATTAAATTATAATATAAATTGATTTTTTTATTGTTTTAATGTTTTGGTTTCAAAAATACAAAGAAATATTATTATTATTATGGGTTTAATTTTAATTGAAAAGTATTTTTACAGCAAAAACACTCATGTCTGCCATGTTGAAGGTTTTGGTTGGCATATTCCATCCCAAGTTCGTCATTGATTGTTGCATCTTGCCATTATTGGCTTCTATCACTACGTGTCATCTTTATTTTAGTTGCAGACAACCTTGGTCCGTCCAAGGTGCGTTCTTAGTAAGATCTATATTTCAACCTTATTGGTCTATCCTAGATATTCAAAACTACCGACAGCATTTTATAAATATTTATTAAAAATGAAAAGGACGGCCATTTTCATATTGATTTATAGCATATTAAACTATGAATTAGTAAAGTGGACTTGTCCTCAAAATATCTCTTCTTCAATTACAATATTATTATTGTTCACATAGTTGCAAATTGCATTAATGTTTATTTTAACTGCTGCTATTCTATCCGATAGAGCATCCGATCATTCTTTTTTATTTTTTTTTTCAGTTGGCAACAAGTTAATTATGAAATATTAACAGGTAATATTTGCAGCAATAGATCACTAAACAACACGGTTTTCTGAAGGAACAGAAAAATGTAATCAAAGGATTACGGATAACCTGTCAAGTGATTGAAGTCATTTTTTGGGCACCACATCATATTTTATTGGTCACTTGATTGGATTTGGACTAAAGGTCTATGGCCGAATTTGAGATGATTATTTATTGTACTAATTTAATTATAAGCCATAATTTGGCTTTTAATGGTGAATGTTTCACGGAAGCTGTTGAAATACATGGTTTATCGTGGTAGGATTACACCGGCGTACAGGTCACCACTGAGAATCTGTATGCAGTACTTCTTGGTAACAAGAGTGCTGTCAAAGGTGGAAGTGGCAAGGTTGTGGATAGCATGCCCAATGACAGGATCTTCTTGTACTATTCTGATCACGGAGGTCCTGGAGTTCTTGGTAAGTTTTTTCAGATTTTTTGATCATGTGGTTCTGGTTCATTTCTTAGGCCTAAATATATCAGTTGCGATCCCATCCATAACAAAAGCACCCTTTCCCTCCAAATTTGTTCCCTGTTTTTTAATCAAGGTTTTGGAAGAAATGCCACACAGTTTTGGGAGAAAATTGAAGCTCACTGACTTGTACCATGTGAATATAGGGATGCCAAATATGCCTTTTCTATATGCAATGGATTTCATTGAGGTTTTAAAGAAGAAACATGCATCTGGGAGTTACAAAGAAATGGTAAAGAGACCATTGATTTTTTCCTCACAATTCAGTAATTCTGTATACTGCCATGGCAATTGACAAACATTTGATTGCTGACAAGCTTTTGTGTGTACACAGGTCATGTATATAGAAGCTTGTGAGAGTGGGAGCATCTTCGAAGGGATCATGCCCAAGGACATAAACATTTACGTGACAACAGCATCAAATGCGGAAGAGAATAGCTGGGGAACTTATTGTCCTGGGATGGAGCCATCTCCACCTCCAGAGTATTTCACTTGCTTAGGGGACTTGTACAGTGTTTCTTGGATGGAAGATAGGTGTGTACTATAATGGCTGCTTGCTATCCTTATCATTTACTACGCAAACCAATCTCAGTTCATTCTTCTTCGATAGTAGTTCACAAATATTGATGAAGGTCCCTTTCTGAGGAAAGCTAGAATTTGTTAGTTTTAATTTTTTATTTTTTATCAACTCTCTCTTTTCCTGCAGTGGAAAACACAATCTCAGAAGAGAAACAATAGAGCAACAATATCATGCGGTAATGCCGACAATTATCATTTAATGAGGATTTCTACTCTCAGCTTAATATAAATTGGCGCTGGTGTAATGCAAGATTTGTTTTTTGTTTACGCAGGTGAAGGAGAGGACTTCCAATTACAATACGTTCACTTCCGGATCCCATGTGATGCAATATGGGAACAAAAGCATCAAAGGAGAGAAGCTTTATTTGTACCAAGGTTTCAATCCTGCTAGTGTAAACTTCCCTCCAAACAATGTCCACATTGGTGGGCGTATGGATGTTGTTAACCAGAGAGACGCACAGCTTGTTTTCCTCTGGCAAATGGTAAGTGCAGATCTGGGAAGGAAGCAGTACTTTTGGGACTTATTTATCTTTCCTGCTGCGCTATAATTTTGTTTTGTGTCCTCCAGTACAAAAGATCCGAGGATGGTTCAGAAAAGAAGACACAAATCCTCAATCAGATTAAAGAGACTGTGAGGCATAGAACTCAGTTGGACAGCAGCATGGAATTGATCGGAACACTATTATTTGGACCTAAAAAAGGTTCCGCCATACTTAAATCTGTTAGGGAACCCGGTTCTCCCCTAGTAGATGACTGGATATGCTTAAAATCGATGGTAGCATACAAATGCTTGTTCAAGTCTTTTGCTTGCTGTGCATTCACTGTGTTATTAATTACTAACAACGTACTAAACTTTGAAAATTCCAGGTTCGACGGTTTGAAACACACTGTGGATCATTGACGCAGTATGGCATGAAACACATGCGAGCATTTGCTAACATTTGCAATGGTGGTGTCTCTCAAGCCTCCATGGAGGAAGCTTGTATCGCGGCATGTAGCGGCCACGAATTCGGGGACTTGCGTCCTTCAGACCAAGGTTACAGTGCTTGAAGTACTGTAGAAGGAGCTCGAGCATGTTAGATTAAATATGTTACTACGCATAATGTTAGATGCTTTAAATATCCCTCTGTGGACGCATTTCCATGCCCAGGTGTTCTAAGTTGGTAGTATTTGTTACTACAGGTCATACAAATTTCCAACTCATCTACGTATGTGGCCGGTGTGCCTTGTTTCCCACAAAACTGTACTCGAGATCTGTATCCGGACTCATCTTTGAGAATATTTTTCTAAGCCATATACACTCCGTTAGTTGCAAGTTGCTAGTGTTACGAGAGGAATTGTTAGTTAATTTATAATTTAATCATTTGAAGCATAAACAAGTTTGATACCCAATTCTATTATTTGTTTGGTGACCTCTCCCGGCCACCGTATGGTAGATATTAAGGCAAAAGCACCTCTCACTAATAATATTCATCAATAACATTCATGACCAACTATGACATGATTACATTAATCAAATGACTAGCAACACTAATCTTTTCATCAATAATTTCAAAGATCCAGAAGCATGTATAAATACACTGTAATTTTTTTAAGGAAAAAAAATCAACCAAAGACCGTGAAAAATCACTTTAAAAATTTAATTTTCTTTGTTTTATATATTTTTGAATTTATTTTGATTTGTTAATATAAAAATAAATTTTAAAAAATAAAAAATATTTTTTTAATATATTTTTTTTAAAAAAATACTTTTAAAAAAAACCCGTAATCCTTTTAATGTCAAACCTATCAGCCCAAATTTTTCTTTTTCACGAATTTTTGTCGCTCACCTGGAAGAGTCGCCAGCCGGTGTAACTTAAGCAGCTCAGATAGACGCACGCATTTTGAAAATCGGTATTCTTACAAAACTATGACTACTTGATTTTTTTTAAAAGAAAAAAAAAAAAAAGGAAAACAGAGAAGCAGTGTTGATAAATATCAGGAAAGTACCATTTGGTAGACTATTCACGAATAGAAACAAGAACACGCCTCATGATAATTTCATCAACTTTCTCTTGATTAAGTGTCAGAAATTTAGAGTTTGATAGATATTTTCCACGGCTTGCTTTGAATTAACTCTCTGGGTACTTTATGACATGAGATCTTTAAATTAAGTGTCAGAAGATTTAGAGTTTGATATTTTACACAGCTTCTTTAGTTAAATCTTTCGTTAATTTGAAATTGAAGAAAAATCAGCCACATTATTGGCACAACGACCTTTTCCTTTGTTTTTATGTCTGCTTTATTTATTTATTTATTTGAAAATAAAACAGTATCTCTGGACCGAGACAAGAAGATTCATAAAAATATAAATTCATATATCTTAGTTTTGTTGGTAATTAAGATGGGGTTCCTAGGCTAACCTTAATTTTGTCGCTTAAACTTTGAAAAAATGACGGGAGAGGAATAAGTAGCGGAAATTCAGACCTATATATATATAGGAAAATATGACTTAGAGGAAAATAACATTTTTTTTTAGCGATATTTTACTTATGACAATAAATAAAGAGTAAAATCAATTGATTTAGTGATGTGAAAACACTGTTTTTAAAATCTTTATTAGTAATATACAAAGACAATAACTATATAATACAACTAAACTCTCTTATAAACCTATAAGAAAATAAAATAAAATAAATAAAGTAACAATACTAGAAATTTGGTGAATAAAAACGGAAATACTGGCATAATTTTTTTCATCAATAGATTGCAGTGAAATTTACCGACAGATTTTTCCATTACTATATCAATTAGTAAACACTGACAAAAACATTTCGTCGGTATATACCAAGAGAATTGTAGTGAGAGAAGAAAGAATAAAAAAAGCTAGAAAATACGATGATGTGTAACTTTTACCGACAGCTTTACTGACGGAATTAACCCAACGGTAAAGTTCGTCCATAAATATACTGATAGGAATAATCTCTTGGTATATACTTATGGAATTACAAACGATATTATAGTGGGATTCAAAAGGCAAAACATACAGTGATGTGATACTTTTTACAAACAAAATAACCGATTGAACGAGCGATAAGTATTTCACCTGAAAAGGACATGGTGAAAGAGAATTTCATTGTTGTTATTTTTCATTTCTTTTTTCACGGAAGGAGAGAGAGGAGTCACCGGATTCTCGTGATGAAAGAAAAAGATTTTTTTTAGCGACGATTTCGGCTACTAAACAAGTTAAAATTGGTGTCAACGGGTTCCACTAAATGAGAGGAGTCATATAATGATTATTTTAAACATGTTGTCTTCCCCTTTAAATAAGAAAAAAAGTAACAAGCCCAAGCCCACGTGTCTGGGTTTTTTCTTTATTGATACTTTTTTTTCCCTTTCAATTAATACCTTTTCATGTCTTTTTTTAAACATTTTTTAAGTTTGTTTTTTAATTTATACCCCTCCTATGTCATTTCCTTGGATTATTTAGTCTTTTTTAAATAATAATTATTTTTTAATTATATTGGGTCTTTAATATTTTATTATGTTAATATGATTTATCTGTATTTTTTTTTATAATATTTTATAGAGATTAAATTTATTTTTAAAAAATAAAAAATATATATTTTTATGATATTTTTAAATGTGTTCAACCTTACAAATTATAATTTTCCTTTTATTTTATTCAATAAGTTTTGTATTTGTCGATTTCTATTACAAATTGATTTTAATAAATAAATTCTTTAAATACAACCGAGTAAATGACATGTGTTGTGCTTATAAATATCTTAATCTATATTTATCTTTTAATTTTTTTAGTTTTGTTTTTATTTATCATTAATTTCTTTTTTTATCGAGTTATCATGACCTCATGATTTATCATACATGATAGACATATAGTCTAGACATATCTCATGTCTAGATTACAAATTTCATGTTTTAACTCAACTTTATTCGGGATAATGTTTTTTTTCATTTATTTTTTATTATCATTGCCTATTTTTTATCTTATTAACAAATTAATTAAAATTTAACTCATTTTTTTGAAATATAATCTTCTCCTGAGTTTTTTTTCTGGTAAAAAAAATTTGATCGGCCGGCTTGCGGAGCACAAATCTATTATATCATGAAAAGCAATCATTTCACTTCTTCTATTAATAAAAACTATTGGAATCGAATTTTCCCAAATGGAAAATAGAAATCTTTGTGGTACAAATTCAAGAAGCCCCACCAACGACATGAATATCACCAATACTTAATGGTGCCTTCTCTGTAAACTGTAACCTCTACTCTTGTGGCAATTATTCCATGCGGCAATCCTCACCTTTACCTTCTCAAACTCCGAATACCCACACGGTATCGTGATCCCACCCGAATGATTATACCCGTATACCCGCTCTGTTCCCTTTAATAGCTCTCCAAAGAGTGGGTGATTGAAGTAAATGACAGGCACCAATTCCCTCTTCGTATCTCCATCTGGTTGTCCCACGTACACGGCCATGTGTCCTTTAGGTACCTCCATCGGTTTCGCATGGCCCAATCTGATGTAACCCGGATCCGAATGCGGAAAACAGAGAGTCTTAGCTCCACGTTGCAGACATCGAGCCATGTCCAGGATTTTGGAAATGGAGTTGAAGGACCTTCTTGGGAGGTCCATGGAACTCAAACGGGCAGGTTTTCTTCTGGGTCGGGCTATCCATTTGAAGAATCTTGCTAGTTTCTTGCGTCCAATCCTGAAACCTCTAAGCCTTTTCATGGCGGTCAAAGTGAAAATCATGAAATCTGAAGAGAAGGGCGACCTTAAAATGAAGTTTTAAGAACAGGGTCTTTGGTGTTTCAGTTACACACGTCCGGCTACAGAAAAAAACTGGACTTCAAGATCTTCTGTTTTTGGTGTTCGGAGAATCAAGTTGTCGACAGGCAGGCTTGGCCTATGGTGTGCATATATAGTGTGTGTAAATGTGCGCGCGTGCGTATTACGTTGTGAGAAGGCAGATGTGGTCGGTACGCGGTTGCAAAGTGCAGACTTTGAAGTGGGACATTGAGGGCTTGTGGTCTCTGATAAAAGAAGTCAACAAAATTAACAAATAGTTGGAAGTGATTATAGAAATTAGCCGAGACAGGGGAATTGTAGGGGTTCGGGGTCAGCTAAATGAACGTTCCGATGTTTTCCTGGCTTCAGGGTGTCCCGGGAGGACAGACTGAGTTTTGGCTTGGTTGATTAGTTAATTTGATTAATTACGTTGTTAAAAATCAATTAATTGTATAATAAATTATGAACAAGTGTATCTATAGAGAAACAAGCTTATCTCTTGGGCATGGAATGGATTGTCGAGGTCCTCTGGGAGATTTGCGTGTGCCATTAAAACTTGAAGCGTCAACACTTTGTACTGGTTGTGCTACGGAAATTGGGGATTTGATCACAACCACTCACTCATGAACGTGTGCCGTTAAAACTTCAAGGGTCAACACTTTGTACGGTTGTGTAACGGAAATTGGGGATTTGATCACAACCACTCACTCATGAAAGCCAGTTGAATTGCAAGACCGTTCAAAAGTCAAAAAAATACTCTTTGAAATTGAAAACTGTCAAATAAAAAAAGATCCAACCCTTTAAT
>Ga0325410_1010045_pt1 | contig 10034 bp, 4 predicted proteins | sample PopdelMetagenome_16_FD_206182 | JGI IMG/M metagenome (GOLD analysis project Ga0325410, IMG submission 206182) | Populus deltoides microbial communities from Bellville, Georgia, United States - Xylem-PdIQD-R3 | ecosystem: Host-associated > Plants > Phyllosphere > Stem > Wood/Secondary xylem...
AGCTTATTTGATAAAATTCTATATTTTTTATTGATAATTATAGTAGAACATGAGTATGCTTTTTAAAGAGAAAGTCTAATGTATTTAATTGCTTAAAAAAATTTAAAGTATTAGTTGAAAAAAAAAATAGTTATTCTATAAAATCACTAAGGACAGATAAGGGGTAAGTTTTGTGAAAATCATAGTATAAGGAGACTCTTAACAATGCTTAGATATTGATATTCATCCTGAAGTTTTTGAGAGTGTGGTAGGGGTTGCGGTTCAAAGTGTTTTTCGCTCGGAAATATATTAAAATAATAAAATTTTTATTTTTTTAAAATTATTTTTTAACACCAGCACATCAAAACGATATGAAAACATAAAAAAATTAATTTAAAAAAATAAAATTTTTAAGAAACAAGATTTCAACCGTGATTTTAAATACTGGTTTTATTTTTTTTTGTTTTTTTTTTTTGGAATCTATCCTCTACTACCATACTAAAATGATGCTTCAAAATGTCATCAAGTGTGAAGAAGCAACATGCAGAATGCATTAAAAGTAAACTGGATTTTAATTTTTCTAAAAAATAAAAAAATTTGATTGATCAATTAAATTAAATTAATGAGTTGATCGGTTTAAAAATAGTCGACTAGTTAAGACAATAAAACATGTTTCCTATTCAGATTACACACAGAAAAACACTCAATATTTGCCTTCCTTTCAAATATTCTTCCTGTTCTTTTGTATCTTCGTATTGCTATCCATAAATTCCTTTAACACTAGTTTTTTCTTCCAACAGAAGGAACTGCCCTGTAAAGAACACTAGAATTTAGCGATGCTAGTTTTTCCTCCGCACCGAGGAGTTTTATGTTTTCCATGACTCAAAGTATTCTCAATGAATATATATATCTCATTTTGCAAGAAAATTTTTAAACTCGCTGTATTCTTTATTGGGCTGCTAATAACCTGCTGCCTCGGCATGTGTCAGCAATATCAAGATTTCAGTATGCTTCCTCCTCACAGACTGTTTTAGATATTCCTTGCTGCTATGCTTTACTCGCCTTTAGTTCTAATCAGCTTTATGTTAGCCCTCCCACACACACAAACTCACGGAGATCCTTACCCTCTCCAGGGATCACGCTCTTGGTGAACAGACTTGGTCCAACCTGCCATCATCTACAAAGTAAGGACTCACCGGAGCAAGACTGGTAATCTTTGTTTAGCAGTTCAGATCGTCCAAAGTAGAGAAGGAATAGATCATCTGCGCGACGGGAGGATGCCAGTTGTGGCTCCTATGGGCTGGACTTTATTTCGAAGCCTTTCGGTATATATTAGCATTGGATCAAGATTTCCTCGTGCATGCTCTACATCTACAAATAAATGGGCATACGGTTTTAGCAAGTGCTAAACAAATTTTAATTAATTGTTATTTTTTCATGATGTTATTCTCCCTCCATTATATATTGTAGATACAAAGATAACTTTATTTAACGTGTTTCTTATATTTTATTAATTCAATCTTCAAGGTAATAAATTATATTTAGGTATTTATAACTTTATTCTTTAAGAATACAAGTCACTTAAAGTGTTGTTTTCTCACGAACTTATGAGTTGATAGACATTGCAAATTTTACGACGAGCCTAAATCCTTGAATAGCAAGGATTATGTATTATAAATCATAAATTGTTAATTACTAATAATTTAGTATTTGTTTTTTGGATTAACATGGATGTCCAGGTCAGTTTACTCGTACTTTGACTAATTTCACGAGTTCTAAAGTTAACGATCATGTAACTTTCCAATAGCTATGAGATGACTCGAATTCATGATCATTGAAAAACAAATATAAAATCTAATAAGTTAAATAAATTTAAAAAAAGAAGAAGAAGAGAGTATGATAACACTAGCTGATTTACAAGTTAGATGCATCAAAATATATATGTTATTCAAGAAAATATATATTGTAAAGCACTAACTTGTTTGTCCCCTTTAACTCTTCACAGATAATAAGAAACGCAGTTAACATGGTGACAAATCACCTAATATTGCTCCAACCTTCTAATAATATTGTCATTTTTTGTTTGTTTCTTTTGACTTTTCATAGAGAATAATAAATATAGCTTTAATAAGGGGTATAATACATAGACAAACCACATAACGTGACTAGACAAACATTTTGGGACAACCAAAAATAAAAATATGGACAAATAAACTAGGATACAGAGGACATAAATTGAACCAATTGGAGATAAAATAACATTCTTCAAGTATAGGGTTTTTTTTTTATGTGTATAGTCTATTATTTTCCTGTAATTGTTTTCAAAGAATATAAAAAGGGATTTTTTTAAAAAAAATTAATTAATTATTTTACGGACACATTGAGAATAACTGGTTGTACAGTGGGAATAAATTAAACCCCTCTTTTTCCCCTCCTATTTAATATAAATTTTTTATATATATATATATATATATATATATATATATATATATATATATATATATATATATATATATATATATTCCCCCAAAGAATCCATTCATCAATATCCACGCTGGAAAGCACCTTGAGCTTAGTGCTAAAATTAGAGTAGCAATTATATACCCACAATGACCTTTTTAATTAAATAAGATTTTAACCTGTAATTTTTGAATTGCAATGAACCTAATGTCACAAGTACTTCTTGTGATACTTGAAATAATCCATCACCTAAAGTTTACAAGCAAGGACTTAATGTTTTTTTAAAAAATTATCTGAGAAAAACCCAAAATGTTGACAAATGGACTTGTTTTTTGCTGAAGGATATGTGCTTTTGATAAGGTCAGGATTCGGAGCCATCATCTGCTTGTTAATTAAAGAATATATACAATGGTAATTAAAATATTAATTAAATTATTAGGTGGGTGGTTGCTTTCACTCTTGAATTACAGTACGAGTAGCTGCTTTCTCTATTCATTTACAGTCTAAATTAATCTTTATCGTTAGAACCAATCATTTTTCTCCTTGCGTTGATGAGATAGGTTACCTAGAAGCACTTGGACTCGCAGATGCATGCATGTCGACCTGTCTTCTGGTTAGAATCTCTAGTATTAATCCTGCATACTCTTCCAGCGTTTGATCATAATCATCACACATGAGCTTGATCAATTGAGATCTTACAAAATCATTAATGATGAACATCTATAAATCATTGGGTTTGCAGTACTGGAATATACAATAATGTCACAATATTCAAAATATATCTGATACGCTAGCTGATCGGCCATAATTTGAGAGCACTTTTAGTGGTTACCATGTGAGGCCAGTTAGTTGTGGATGAGGCAAAGGTACCAAGTTCTTCAACTGGTCACTTTATAAGTAGTTGTGATGGACGCAGACATAATTCCTTGGGGGTTAAAGGCAAAGTGAGGCATGATTGGTGAGTTTCAAAGGTTTTGGTTATGGTGGATGACAAATTTACCTCTCTCAAGTCTCAGCTAATGAGTGCTTCAATGTTTTTTTTTTTTTTTTGAATTTTTAAAGGTGCCAATGGGAATGAAACATGATAAAAAAAAAATAAAAAAAATCATCCACAGTTGCTAAAAAATGTTGAAGGTGCTTGAAAAGCATGGCAACCTGTTCTTTCTATGTCACTGTAGTTGATTTTAAGTACTGAGGGACCCGACATTTCATTTTCATCGGAGATTTTTTATTTACTATTAGGAGTTGATTAGTCGCAATAGTGGATTATTATTAGACTGGGTCTTTCATGAATGGCCTGCCTATTCTATGACGTAGACAGCCATGCAATTGAAATGTTTTTAAAATATGTTTTATTTCGAAATATATTAAATAATATATATTTTTTATTTTTTAAAATTTATTTTTAACACCAATAAATTAAAACAATATAAAAATATAAAAAATACTAATTTAAAAACAATCCATTCCTTTTAAAAATAATTTTAAAACACAAAAACAATCATGTTTTTGACTCAACAGTTAGTGTTTGTATTTACTGTTTTTTTGTTTAAATTTTAAAATTAATTTATAAATTTAATTTTACAATGAGAAATATAATAAAATATAATATAATGAATGATGCCCCACCCCTCCTTAATATATAGAGGAATTAGTGTGAGAACAAATCTGTTTACTGTCATGATCAATTTAATTAAACCACGAAAAACTGAGGAACTATCACGCCACGTCAAAATATGAGGTTATTTTTCAAAGCTAAGTTTCTTTGAAGAGAGACCGGAAGCACTGCCTGTCTTTTTCGTTACTGGAGAAATCATTTGGTGAGTGGGGGAGTGTTGTTTAGGACCAAATCTTAAAGAACAAAAAGTAGGGCTAATTAAAGTTTGTTAATTTTGACAATTAATAAAGAAGATGTTACAGCTAATATATAGAAATCTATAATTGCAAAGTGGAGCTCGATTTGCCATTAGTAACAGTGCAGCAATTCTTGTCGAGACGGGCTGCTTGTGTTAGAAATCAACTACATTAATCATGCAATTAATTAAAGTACTCCTTCATCTCAAAATGACTCTGGTAAAAGAGAATTTACATGGAGTGGGAATTGAGCCATGTTTTTGCATGCAGATGGTTAAAATGGATCCAAAATGCAAACTACCAAAATTAGTCTGGGGAAGAGTACCGATTTTTATCATCATATAAGGGTTGTTGTTTTGGAAGTTAACTTGTGTCTGCGTACGAGAAGAAGAGCTTTTGGAAGTTTCTCGGTGTTAACTTCTGTTAGGTCAATAATCCCTTTTGTCCATCGGGTTGTTTAATAATTTTACATGTGTTAGGAACATTAAAAAAGAAGAAGAAATTACTTCCCTAGAAATGGAAATCGAGATGTGAACTGATTGACAAGCAGTCCAAAACATGATCATGCTCTTCAATTCTTAAATTAAGATATAGTGCAGACAGTGGTCAATGCCACTGGTTTGAACTGCTGATAGTTTCTACGATATTCACCCACCGCATGGAAAATTGGAGACGAGAACAATAATGCTGACCTTCACTATGGAGACATGATCCATCTGTTTGATTTGGACACGAGTTAAGATTAAAATCAGAACTTCTGTTAGCTCAGGAAATTCAATGGAGTTAGCTGAAAGGATCATGGGGATGGATTAGTTTAATTACAAGTATGATCATTGCATATTCATAGTTAAACTCTTCTAACAATTAATCTCAATATTTCTACAACCCATTAGGATTTTCTTTCTCGCTCCAAGATTATCACCGGAAGCAAGAAAACAGTAGAATATAAATTCTTTTCCTTAATGTAACAGTACTCTTAACAACGCTTACATGATTGCATTGAATTGGGGTGAGATTCTGATTCCAACGACACCCACAAAATCTCTTATGCTACATTTGCAATATTACCCGTCTTTACTGTGGTTGCAGAAGGAAAAAAAAAATCCATAATTGATGCCAAAAACAAGTCAAAACAAATAAAAATCTGGGGCAGTGAAAAATAGGAAGAGGCCAAGAGAGGGTGAGCTTTTGCGTGCATGCCAGTTGCGAAAGGAGGAAGAGGACCTCCTTATTATCTGGCCGTACCGCAGACGACAAGACACCATCAAATTTAATGACTTTTCTTTTGGAATTGGATCCATTTTTTATTCTTTCTTTTTTGTTTTTTTTTTTTAAATGGTGACTAGCTAGAAGTGATCGAGAGTCAGCCGGTGGATGTTCTGTATGTTGTTCGCCACACGCAGTCAAAGACAGTGAGCCAGATGACTGGTAAGATAGTTGACTTTATGTGTTGGATTGGGAACGCGTGGAAAAGAATATGTAACTTCGCGTGGATGGAAAGGGCCTTGGCTTGTTCTCTTGCGTGGACTCTGTGGTTTGTCTTTTTGGAAATTTCTTCTTCCGAACAACTAGCAAAATAGAGGATATTTTTTTGTTCAAAACCCTCTCGTGATTTCTTTTTCTTTTTGCTCTTGTTTTGTTTTGATTTATTTTTTTCTAAATTCCTCTTTTAAAAGTGACGGTGACTGGGGTGAGTATAGCCTTGCTTTTGCTGTAAAGATCATTTGATAAAAACATTATCCATGATGAAACTAAAACGTATCATAATCTATGGCTGGATTTGGAATACTTTGTAAAAATAATTAAAATTCCATCTGCGTGATCTTCACTCCAAAAGAAAATCTTCACGACAAACGATCTTAATTAAACCAATGTGTAAATCTTCAAGTTACAACAATCAAGCATGCATTGATGAGTTTAATTCTCAATGAGATGATTTTATCTTGATATGTCCGAGGAATTTGCAGTTTAATTGTCATCTATATTCTCTCCGACTCTTAAATGGGTTCGGATCTTTGATCTTTCCCATCCTCGACCCTTTCTTTTCTCTTCTCTTAGCGCGTTATTGGTAACTTGACAGAAAAAAAACAATTTATGTCTTCTGCGATAGCATATCCTAACCCTAAATTACATAGCGGAAAACTCTTCTTCCCATGCCAAAATCCCTGCGTGTCCCCTCCCATCTTTCTAAATTCCAGAGCAGAATAGAGCACAGTGACTTTAATTAGGTTGCTATAAGAGGTTGTTTTCATGGGCCCGGCTTGGTGTGTGTGCCGCTACATACATTTTCTGCCCGCCAAACCAGACACACCGAAAGCAAAAAACAAAATAAATAAATAAATAAATCCAACCACAAACTTCTTTATATTGCCACTTAAAAAAAAAAAAAAACAAAAAACAAAAAGAGACAAGCGTGAAACCTAACCTGTTAAAAATCAACCCTTCCCCTTCCCCTTCCTTCTCACTCTCTATCATCCTCTCTTCGCTCCTTAGCTACCACTCTCTCTATCTTGCACCACCCAGAGAAAAAGAAAGACCCTCGAGGGAAAAGAGAGAGAGAGAGAGAAAGAGGGACAATGGGTTCCCTTGTGTAATGAATAGTGTGCCAAAACCTCTTCTTCTTGGAAGAAGATGGCAATACCTAAACAACAAGAACTAGGACAAAATGAACTAAGCACACAGCAAGAACAGAACACTTCATTCTTGCTAGATGCACTCTATTGTGAAGAGGGGAAATGGGAAGATGATTCAGAAGAAGAGATTTTGCAAGAGAGTCCTTCCGTGAACAACCCCTCTGGCGATCTGTTTTCGATTTCATTGCTTGAACAAGATTTGTTCTGGGAAGATGAGGAGCTTCTCTCACTCTTCTCTAAAGAACAAGAACAACAAGCTTCTGTTAGTGTCAATAATGTGGCAAGCGATCCTTTTCTTTCCAGGGCTCGTCAAGAAGCTGTGGAGTGGATGCTTAAGGTCATTGCTCATCATGGATTTTCAGCTCTCACATCAATCTTGGCTATCAATTATCTAGATAGGTTTCTTGTTAGCCCCTGTTATCAAAGAGATAATAGATCATGGATGATCCAGCTTGTGGCTGTCACTTGTCTTTCTTTGGCTGCCAAAGTTGAAGAGACTCATGTTCCTCTTCTGCTAGACCTCCAAGTACGTCAATATAAAACCATTCATCAATATCATTTAATCATTATCATTTGCTAATTCGAAGATTGGTATTTAGAGGTTTTCTTTTTGTTCTGTTTTAGGTGGAAGACACGAAATATTTATTCGAGGCCAAAACCATTCAAAGGATGGAGCTACTAGTGCTTTCAACACTGAAATGGAAGATGCACCCAGTGACTCCACTTTCATTTCTTGATCATATCATTAGCAGGCTTGGATTAAAGACCAATGTTCATTGGGAGTTTCTCAGGCGATGTGAGCATCTCCTGCTCTATGTTGTCTCTGGTAAGTATAGGATATAGCTGTCTTCAAAATCCCATTTTGACCCTCATTTAGAATTTTCGATAAGAACAAAGAGTAAAGAAAAGTCTCCCTCTTTGGTTTTGGTTTTAGTTTCTCGTCATTTGATTTACGTTGAGTTTCTTATGGGGTCTTCTGTTGTTGATGTAGATTCAAGATCTGGCTGTTATCTTCCTTCTGTGTTGGCCACTGCTACAATGATGCATGTTATAGACCAAGTTGAGACCTTCAATCCCATTGACTACCAGACCCAGCTTCTTGATGTTCTCAAGATAACCAAGGTATATATCGTTTATCTTGTCATTATTCATTATTTTTGTCTCGTATTTAAGTCCTTAACACAGCCACATTATATACTCATTATAGCGCATGACATTAATGGCTCAACAGCTGCATTTGTTTGTTTACAGGAAAAAGTAAATGATTGTTATGGTCTGATTCTTGAGCTGTCGAGGACTCGAGCCATTGCCAATAACAAGCCTAAAAAGAGAAAGTTCGAGCCAACGCCTCTGCAAGGGTCATCGGTCTCTCCGTCACTAGAAACTCTCTTTAAGAAGGGCAGAACCCAAGACCAATGGGTCTTTGTGGACATTATTGGCAGCCCACGTTAATCTCTCTCTCTCTCTCTCTCTCTCTCTAAGCATCTGCCACATAGTAATATTTCTACTATGTTTATTAAGGCCTCTTTAAATTGCCTCCTATCTTGACAATTCCAAAGTTCCCCGTTATAGGTATTCTTCATGAGAGGGTGGCCTTTTAAAGAAGAGGGCAAGAGAGTCATCTCCTTTATTATAATGCCTTTGGCGCATGCACTTCCTTTTCATGTATAAGTCTCTTTGACAGCATACTTTATATGGACATATTAATATTATATTCATAAAATAAACTCAGAATCATTTTTGTTCATTTGTATTAATGCTCTCTCTTGTTTGCTTCTATTTGCTTGAATCTGAATCAAGTCTTGCTTAGAATTACAGATGGAAGGAATTAGACTATTCTCCTTGTGAATAATTTAAGAATTTGTTCTGAAAAATCTTTTCTGAGGGCAGAATGACACCCAGATGTATTTATAAGTTCGTCAAATACAAATCGGTACCTTGCATCAATAAACTAATATTCTACTACTAATTGAATATTTAAACTACTAACACTGGACGATTAATGATAAATAATAGTTAGTTAGAGATGATGGGATTGTCTGTTTGCATGTGATGGGAGGAGCAGCTTGTCGGTCAGTGGGGTTATGGGGTTTGGTTTTAGGGAGACTTTGATCGAGAGAGTTTTGACCTCGCAAGAAGAGCCAACCTTCTTTTTGTAGTCGAGTGTGACCGTAATTCCCTCTCTCTCTCCCTCTCAACTCAATAACCTAATCCCAACTTAAAAAACACCATCTATTGCTCTTAGATCTTCTACACTTTTTTGTTCCTCGTACTGTTTGTAGGGTAATTAATGAACTCTTAGAAGAGGCCACATAGTAGACTAACAGGGACTTCTTTCTTTCTCTACTCGCCGGAGCTAGCCTGAGCTAGTCGAGTCCCGTTTATGCCCAATATATATTTGACGATGACCATTTGCATAGCATCCATGTCTTCATTTTCCTTCTGATGCAATTGTGCGAATATACATGGTTTTTTCTTTGATAGCAGGGATATCTTTTTGCACTGGTGAATTTCATGAGGTGAAAAAAAATAAGAAATTATTCCTATAAATTAATTCATCTTGTCATCTCAGCATGTAAATGTTGATAAATTGAATCACAAGATCGAAAAATTCTGACCCAGATAAAAAAAAAAAAAATTCAAAATAGCTAGTGCATTTTATTTACACTAAAAATAAATAATTTATGTGTGTACTAAATATCCGAAGAGATCCTTTGAAATACTAACCTTACCTATTCATTTTGATTCTAGAAAATTAAGGATTTATAACGACAGTACAATTTTAACACAAGGGGTGGTTGGAATTTAAAACATTAATCACATATATAGGATTTTATTTTATTTTTTCCTTCTAAGAATTGCCATATATATACAGACAACCGAATTAGTAAATTAATGCGATGTGAAATATAACAAGTACTAATTCTTTTTTGTCAAATTAAACTTGTTACGTGTGGATTAGCTTACACGTACAACTTATCAAAATTAAGCGTTGAATATATATTTATTGAATTCTAATTAAAATCTCAAATCTTCTTTTACTATATATTTTTTATTGAGAGAGATATATATACGGGGTCATTTTCTCAAAAATCTAAGCACGCTATA
>Ga0325410_1010046_pt1 | contig 10033 bp, 5 predicted proteins | sample PopdelMetagenome_16_FD_206182 | JGI IMG/M metagenome (GOLD analysis project Ga0325410, IMG submission 206182) | Populus deltoides microbial communities from Bellville, Georgia, United States - Xylem-PdIQD-R3 | ecosystem: Host-associated > Plants > Phyllosphere > Stem > Wood/Secondary xylem...
TTTGGTGTTTTGGATATGCATGTACACGTCTCTTTAGGTGAATCCAGTTGTATTTTTCCCATTATTATGCTCCCCCTCGTAATCACCGCATGGGATTTTACAATCTTACAATTTAATGCACTGCATAATGTTGAATATCACATCTACGATTCCGTCAGTCACAGATGATCTACTTCTAAACCAATGGATTTCTATTAGTTTTGCTTCTTAAACTGTCATGAGGCTTTGAAAACACGAATATTAACCAGGATAATGATACGCGGCAAGTCTATTTGAAAATTAAATTGTAAGAAGAAAAAGGAAAGAGAACAAAATCACGTCAACTAATGGCATTCCTTTCTGGGCATGTCATCTGTATGACAACATGATTGTCCATGTCCACGGTCCGATACCTGAAAACATGTTCGAGCATTTCGTCACGAGGAAGTGCAAGCTCTGTGGACGCAACTTCGTTGCTCGTGATGGACTTCCTGATCGGCCATGGATTGCTGGGGTTGGTGTGTTGCGAGCAGCCACTGTGTCTTCTTCAGCTTTGGCGGGCAAAGAGAATTGTAATAGAAAGTCTGCCTCGTGGTGGCCATGATGATGATGGAAAGGGTTCTGGTGAGAATCAAGCATGGGGGGTTTTAGGTATGTATTATGTGCAATGAATTTGCCTTAGCTTGTAAGGAAATCAGAGATCTTACATTTTACTTGCCCTTTTTTGTGTTCGAATGTAGCCACCCTTTCTATGATCGTGAAACAAATTCATCCCAATCTCCAGAGGATGACCATTCCCGCGGTCAGACATAAAATTGAAACCTGTGTTCATGAAGATACTTGATTCCTTTCTTATTCAGACATTGTTAATTTTCTGAAACTTGGAATTCATCACCACAATCCATCAGCATTGATTGATTTTTGCACTTACCAGCTCTGGAATAGAAATCCAATTATCACCTGTCACTGTTTTTAATATAGTTGTGTATTGATAGATGTAAAAATATACCCGGGGATGTTTGGTTGGCATGAATGTGAAATATTTTACAATAAAACATTCCTCGTATAAGTTCACAGCATCTAGTAAATGTTGATGTGAATAATATGATGAGGGTACGGGGATGAAGGGGAGGAGGTTGTTGGAACGGTGGTGGTGATGGTACGGCGGTCGCGGCAGTGAAGAGGCGGCGGCGGTTAAAACAGCACTGGATGATGTTATGAGTCCATTAATATATACATAATATTTCACATAGCTCTGTAAACTAAAATGAAATCCAGTTAATTATAAAATAACTTGAACTGACCATTGTTGCAGAAATAAATAATTTCTATCATTATCCTTTTAATGCCGTGTTTTGTCGTGATAGCAGAGCAGCACATATTCACACAGTACTTGAATAACTAGTTATTAAATGAAGATCCATTTTTTATAGATTATATATGTATTTATAAAACAAAAAAGAAAAAGGGAATACGCACATCACCCGATCGAGACAGACGAACGCCACCACTTCCGCTGACATATTTGTGACAGAATTCACTCTCGCTCGTAAAAGAACTGCATCACCAGCACCATATTTGCGATCAACTACAGGGAATGCAAAACCCATCTTAAAAGTTCAATGCCCGAAACTTCAAACGAGCAAAAAAAATTCATTTTTTTATGATTTTGAAAGGATTTCAATCAGATATGGAAGATCAGATCGTGATAACAAGTGATTAGAGCCTTGTTTGTCGTTTTCTAACATTTGTTTTTTCAATATTTTTGAATTATTCTTACATCTTACTGTTAAAAATAATTTTTTTAAAATAAAAATATTTATTATTTTAATATATTTTTAAATAAAAATTATTTTTAAAAAAATTGTCTCATTTTTTGCAAATTGCAATCACTGTTCTAACGTTGTTTCCAACAAAAAAAAAAAAACTATTTTTCCTGCAACTATGATGACGTCAAATCTCCGAGCCAGAATGACCTTAAACCCCTTTCAAATTTGATTTTTAAGGAGGAACATCCATCCATACCGGACATGTACAGGGACCAAAAACTTCTTTTCCTCGAATCTCCTTGGATTTAAACCTTCAGTAGCATCTGTACCAGTAACTTGATAAGAGCATAGCACGGATCATTCTCGGCTTTTCCTGTACACTTTACGCTGGAAGATTTCTCAATCTTGGACTTCAATCTTTAAAAAGCGACTTGACGTTGTGCTTCGTGTTAAGGGTATCAAGAAAATGACCTCAACTAATTTCTTTTAAAAAATCAAAATTATTAAATAAAATATTAATTATATTTAGCGCGAAATCAATTTTGATGGATTGTTTCCCCAAAAATGCATCAACTAATACTGTTTGTGTATCGAACGCTACGGGCCTCGATCCAACACCCCCGAATTCATGGGCCTATTGAGCACAAGAGCTAGATAAAGTGATGTAGGCCCATAAAATAGTACGGTAATATCACGGAATAAATGGAAAGAACAAAAAGGAGCGGGGGTACGTATGGAAATGAAAAAAGAAGAAGATAAAACTAGGGTTTAGAAGCATTTCACCCGAACACATATATCTACTGCCGCCATCTAGTGCTGCTGCTCTCCGAGGCGTCTTCAGGAGAAGTGAGAGGAAGCGGACGATAAAACGCCAAAATGGTAAATTTGTTGTGATCTCGTTTTGCTTAATGCTTGTTTCTTTGCATATAATAAGAACTGCCTGGAAAACTGTCCCTGTCCATGTCCATCGTTACAGATGTGTGTAGACTATTGCTGTTTCCAGTAGCCTCGATGGTGGCATCTCCTCCATTCGGGCTCTATATGTATTACTTTCTTCGTACAAGCAGATTAGAAGTGCAATACTAATACGATGTTGCTCGTAATACGATGTTGTTTGGTTTTGTGGTGATTATCTTGTATCAGTTAGACATTGGAAAATAAAAAAAATTTAGAGCTTAATCCATATGTCAGGGACTCTAGTTTTGATGGTTAACTAAGGAAATAAGTTTCAAATTTCGCCGACTTAAATGGATGTAACCATCTTTCACAATTGTGGCAATTGATGGAGAATGGAATCGACTGTGTTCCTATTCTAGCAACTGTGTTCGAGGATGCCTTGCAGCGCCTGGGTTTTTTTTGGTTCGGCTAGAGATATCTTTGTTGTTTGCCTAATGTTATAAAAGCTGGGGTTTTTTAGTTATTTGCGCAGCCAGATAGATGCATTTAACCTTGGTGTTTCTTTTTTTTTTGTAGTGATGAATTTTTGAAATTATAAGCAACTTAATTGACAACAAGTTACACAAGCTGATTGATAGACGTGCTGTTATAGTGGAAATTGGGTAGCAATCCGATTTGATGTGGAATAAGTTTTGGAAAAATTGATTCGCGTGGAACCATCTAAGATCTTATTATGTTTCTAAGATCTTATTATGTTTCTGCTCGCTTGCGGGGAAAATGCTTTTCTTGTTTCTCTTATAACTGCTGATTCGGTACATTTGGTTTGTTTATTTTCCCATGGCATGAAATTGGTGTGCTCCCTGAATTTTATGAACGCTCTAATAGTTTTTAGTCTTCCTTTGTTTCTAACAGCCAAAGCAGATACATGAAATCAAGGATTTTCTTCTCACAGCAAGAAGGAAGGATGCTCGTTCTGTTAAAATCAAGAGGAGAAGAGATGTGGTGAAGTTCAAGGTTCGATGCTCCAAGTATCTTTACACACTGTGTGTGTTTGATCCTGAGAAGGCTGACAAGTTGAAGCAATCTCTTCCTCCAGGTACAGGGACATTCTGTCTTTAATTGCTGTTTATATGTTGTGTCATTTTAGAATTACTCCACTTTGTTATGATCGAAGGCTATCCATGTCAATAACCAATCATCTTTTACATGCGTTTCGCACCTCTAATGATCTAAACTACAAACATGTACTGTTCGCTAGATATCAATTTGATTCCTTTTTTATTTTAATTAATAATATCTCTCTTGCTCGTGCTCAAGATTTTTGAGATAAAATTAAGAACCTAACAATTTGTTGACTCCCTTTCCCCCTTCTATTTGAATTATTAAATCCTTGAAAAGGATTGATTGTGTAGTCTGTGTGATTTATTTTAGGTGACTGCTCACTACTTGGTTCAAACGTTCTGTATGTAGGTTTAAGTGTTCAGGAACTGTGAAGAAACAATCGAAGCGTTTCTGGGCCATTACTGAAGTCAAGGATCTAATATTTAGTCTTGTTTATTTTTTTTTAATGTGATTTTTGAGTAATTTTGTCTTGATTTAGTGACTTACCACTGAGATCTTATACAATTCGTGGGGAGGCCTTCTTATAAATACAAAGTGGTGGATTGGTAGAACCGCTTCTTGGAGAGTTTTTCAATAGTCATATTCAATTTTTTTTCATCTATTCTCTGAGCACGGGTGATCCAAATAAATTATTCTAGAGGCAAAAGCGTCAATGTTTGTAATCCGTCTGACTCTCGCTGCTACAATTTCGGTTGAATCTGTCGTCCCTATTTAGGTTTTCGCAAGTTTCCACGAGTGTTAACAAAGTGAAGATCCATAAATTTAAAAATTTTCTCAGATTTTGAGCTGTGTATATTCTTGAGACTGTAAGTGAGGTTTCGTCAAGAAATAAGTAAATAATCGACGTGAAAACAAAATGTCATTGAAAATTTCCGAGCTGTGGAAACTCCAGAGGGCTAGTCTGTGTTATAAGTGAATGCTCGAAGTCTTAAACTGCTGATTTCAAGGCTGTCCTTGAGTGAGTGATCCTAAATTTCGTCGAGCTGAGCATTTTTCTTTCCCGTTCCTATATGTAGTGTGACTGTCGTCATCAAGATGTTGCCCTGGATATTCTGCAACATTCTAACAGGTCAGATTTTTTGAACAAGAAACTGGTTTTTACTTCTTAGTAATGACGAACATCATATGATAATATTGAAAACCATGCTGATCATAGTTCCCTTCCATACAAATCAATTGCCTTGAAAAACAAATTTTTTTATTTTTTGAAAATTCACAGATAATGAACGAAAAATGGTCATAGAATTATAGAAAGGTCACTGAATCCTTTAAAATCTACAATTCTGCCTTGTCATGCATCATTAACTACAAAGATTTATCAAATGAACCTTTTTCTATCAAAGGTCTATCCATGCAACCAAAGCTCTTGTGTAAGTTGACAGAGTAACGACGTCCAATGTCAGAGATGGATTCAAAATCTAATATTAGGTGCTCGTGTACGAAGATTTTGGGGCAAGTGTTAGCCTAAATGCATCGGAGCTGTTTCTCTGAAGTTCTTGATATCTTCAATCACCTGATTATTTTTACACAGAAGATCACCAGTTAATAACACGCATCAACGTCATTTGGGTTTACTTTGTGAAGAGATACGGAGCGAATTGTGAAAATGAAATTTCAGACTTAAATTCAGCCGAGGATTTAGATGGAAGTGAATATCCATGTCTGGAGGAAATGAGTTGGTTTTTAGCATTTGAAATCTTTCTTCATTTACAAGGGAAATGTATGCTATGCCACTACGTTTTTAATTCTTATACTACCGAAGAAATCTGGTTACAACTAAGCCTGTAAACTTTTTTTCATGGCCACCAGGGACATTGAACAAGCCTCCTCCTCCTCCTCCTCCTCCTCATCTTCTTCTTCTTCTTCCCATGAATGGAAATATGATGTCTTCCTTAATTTCAGAGGTAAAGACACCCGTAAGAATTTCACTGATCATCCTTATGCTGCTTTGCTGAGAAGAGGGATCACAGCCTTCAAAGATGACCGAAAACTCCAGAGAGGAAATACTATCTCAACGCAAATCCTTCAAGCAATACAAGACTCGAGAGTTTTAGTTGACATCTTCTCGAGTAATTATGCCTCTTCAACTTGGTGTTTGGATGAGCTCGTTCAGATTTCTGAATGCTTGACGGGTCAGACACAAACTGTAGTACCAGTTTTCTACAGAGTAGATCCTTCTGCAGTCCGGAAACAAACAGGGAGGTTCCGAACTGAGCATGAAGAAGTTTCTAGGCAGAATTCGGAGAAGGTGCGTAGATGGAGAACTGCAACTGACAGAAGTGGCCACTCTCTCTGGATGGCATTTGCAGGATAGGTACGTTCTTCACCTTGCTTCGTTTTCCACTTTCACAAAATTTTCCTTTGACAATCAATCATTAAAGCTGTTCTTTTACCCTAAATTAGCATCGTACCGTAGATTAAGGGAACTCTTTGTTCTTTGACCTCAGTTTTTTTCTTAACATGTGGGCTTTGAATGTATTGCACATGTTTATTTCGTTTTTTCAACTGCTTTTGCCTACTTCTTCCGAATTTGTTCCGAAAAAAAAAAGAACTGTGATATTCAATGCCCTTTTCTTCTGAATTCAAGGTATGAGGGAGATTGTAGTTCTAAAAGTTGGGGATCAAAGTGAAAAGAACCGGAGAATTTGAGGACCAAGGTGTAAGAAACTGAAGGTTGAAAATGTGTCTTTTGAAACTTGTGTTTTAGAACAACTCGCTGAGGCTTCAAGAAGCTGTGTTAAAGAAACAAAAAAGAACTACCATCCGGTTGAGGCTTCAACTTTTGAAAGTGATTTCTTTGTTATTTCATCCAAAAGTCATGGTTTTTTCTTTTCTTATCTTATTTTGATGCAATAGTTTTAGTCTATCAATATTGGTAATTTGTTTTTAGGTAAATTGCGATAGTCTGCTTGAGATATTATAAAATTACAAAAATCTCTCACAAAATTGGATATTTGATAAAAACCTTTTCCACGTCTAAGAAAATATTGCTGAAGCCATCTTCTACTCCCAAAAATGCCCCTAACTAATTGTGATTTAAAAAAGATAGTTAGATTAAAAACTTGTAAAATTAAAGAAAGAATATAGAAAAAAGTACATCATTTTTTTAGTGCGTAGACGCTATCAATTTCAATGCGTTAATTTTGGCCAACTTTTTTTTGAGTTTTTTTTATATATATTCTTTCTCTAATTTTTAAAGTTTATTAATTTAATTATTTTTTAAAATAGTGATTAAGGAATTGTTTATATATATATAAAGAGGTTTATGTCAAATTTTTAAACTTTTAAATGATCTATAATTTCAGAATACGTAAAGTAAAGTAGTTATTGTGACTATGTTTTTAATTTATATGATGAGAAAAACATATATGATGAGCTTATTCGATGTTTTTTTGGTACAATGTTTATGTCTCATTTTATTTTCTAGTAAAATTCTAAATATTATATTCAATTAAATTCATATGTCTTTACAATAAATGAGTTAGTTACAAATTAAAACTCAAGGATTAAAAACACCACAATTATAAGATACTTAAAATATTTAATTTTTATTTATTTATGTTTCTACTTGTCAAAAAAACTATTAAAGCATTTATATATATATAAAAATAAAAAACCCTATTAATATTGAATAAGAAAAAAAACTAGAGAAATTACTCCTTCTATTCAATAAAAAAAAACTAAAAAACTATAATAATACAGAATTAAAAAACACAAATATAAATTAATTAAGAAAAATATTGGATTAAAATGAAATCATCCTCAAGTTTAAACTTTAATCAGAAATCATTATTCATCATGAATATTAATATTTTTATAAAAATCATCTTATCTTATCATAAGTATCTAACATAAAACATGTTTTTGTACTTCATAAATCTCTAACTCACAACCGACACAAAACAACACATGTTTCATGTACATCTTTTCCCGAGGAGGGAAGAGGAAAACTCTCATTCAAAGTCTGCCCTTCAAGTTAAATGATACACGATATTTAAAATAAATAATTTTTTTTTTGTGAGAACTGCTGCAATTTAAAATTTTAAAAAATCCATGTTTAAACGTCGGAAAAAGAAAAACTAAACCAGAGAAGTAGAGTTGTGGTGGAATACGCGGTTTGTTTTGTTTGTATGGTTGTTTTTGTGTTTGAAGTAATCATAGTAAATATAATATTTGTTAATATAAAAAATGTTATTTAATGACTAGTTGGGCCCGTATCAATTCATGTTTTGAACGTAAAATTGGTGAAGCAGCTCCTAGCTGCTTTTTTAAATTTGTATTCGCGTGCACAGTGCAATTCACTTGCACTATTCGAGTGAACTTCTTTTTTTTTTTAGTGTGTATAGTTTTTGTATATATTTTAAAAAAAAAAACTAGTTTTGCATTTTCATGTAAACAATATTTTTTTCCTGAAAAACTAGTATAAAGCGAATTAAATTCACTCACACTGTAATAGCAAATTAATTTTATTTATGATAATATTTTATCTAATTTTATTGCACGCTCAAAAAATTATAGAAACTGTAGTTTTTGTCGAATGAATTTTTTACGTAATGGAATTATAGATAGTTTAATGGTATAATAAAAAATATTTTATATAAAATATTATTTATTTCATAAAGTAATAGCAATAGTTAAATCTACAACATTTAAATTAAAAATCATTAATTTTAATATATATATTTTTAAAATTATTTTATAACTTTAATTTCAAAAACATTCTTAACCAAACACATTAAACTACTTTTTATTCAACCTCAATTTCAACCATATTTTTAACCAAACATCTATTTTTCAAACCAACTTCAATTAAAAGTACTTTTTATAAAATAATTTTTTTCAAACCACAACCATAACAGCTACAGCAATACTAAACACAAGTAGAGTCTGAAAGGGTGGATATGGTGTATGAGGTTTTCTTTCTTAAATTAGCAGGATGTAGGGAACTTGAAGATGAATACTCTTAAAGGTAGAAGATCAAACGGTAAAAATGTGATGTAAAGATTGTTAGGATATGAATTTGTTGACTATCCTTATAATTAATTCAAATAAAAGAGATAAAAATCATGGCACTAATATAGTTTTGTGACTAAAAACTTGTTTGAGAGTGTAACTTTGGTTGTTTTTTAAAATATTTTTTATACTAAAATATATTAAAATAATAATTTTTTTAGTTTTTTAAAATCAACACTTTAAAACAATATAAAACATAAAAATATGATTCCACCAGCATTTTCAAAGAAAGAAAATTAATAAACTGCTGTGATCAACTCCCATATCCATGTGCATACTTCATAGCCTATGATTGATGATATTATAAATAGAAAGATCAGAGCAATTTATTCAAGCGAAGTGACAGTAAAGTCCGAGTCGTGACTCGTCAATCACCTTTCTTGTATAAATAAAAAAAAATCAAGAAAAGTGAAGCTGTACAGGGAAAAAGAAAATTACTTAAAAATCAGGCAGGCACGATTCCGCAGCATATTCTTCTTGCTTGCTTGCTGGTTTCTATTTTATTTTCTTTCCCCTGTTGCTGTCACAGTCTGTGGAGCTTTCTCAAGACACGACAGGTAGGTGGTTGTGGTTCAGCTACAGCCACCGAAAACGGGGGCCGCTTGTTATTTCCCGGCATTTATTTATTTGTTTATTGATATTAAATAAAAAAAAATGTAAAATGTAATATTTGATTGAAGGTAGGGAATTATTTTGGGACACCATAAAATTGATTTAGTCTCGAGATTTAAAATAACACAGCACATTATTTGAGTGATTATTGTTATTAAGATCAACAAGTAGGAAGTGAAAAGTACAAGGATGACAAAGCCAAATGTGTCCACAATTGTCTTTAGCTCGAATATCCGTTCGATGTTTGACGACCAGGTCCAACATGTATTTTATCCAAATTTAAAATTTTATTTTATTTAAAATTTATTTTTTAATATATCAATATTAAAAATAATTTTTTTTTAAATAAAATTTATTATTTTAATATATTTTCAAATAAAAATTACTTAAGGATGGAGCATTTATATGAAAAAGTTAGAAATAATTACTTCTTCCAATATTTTAATTTAAAAATATATTAAAATAATATATTTTATTTTTTTAAAATTAAAATTTGATATTATTATAAAAAAATATATAAAAAAATTAATTTTTTATTTTTTTAAAATTTAAACCTGTACAGCAATCGTATCGACTTGCACGCGCATCAAGCCAAAAAATAAAATAAAAAAACAACAATTAAAGACTGCAATAAATATTAA